>Ga0197143_1002071_pt1 | contig 15572 bp, 12 predicted proteins | sample GBS70_MetaG_FD_148603 | JGI IMG/M metagenome (GOLD analysis project Ga0197143, IMG submission 148603) | Sediment microbial communities from Great Boiling Springs, Gerlach, Nevada, United States - GBS 70_MetaG | ecosystem: Environmental > Aquatic > Thermal springs > Hot (42-90C) > Sediment...
TTTCTTTTCTCTCTACCGTGCTCTCAAGTTTGCTTCCAAAAACCCTTCCAGAAACAAAAGCAGGAGGTAAAGAAGAAAAAAGAGAATTATGATTCACAAAAATAAAGTCTGGCAAATTTTGCCAGGTGTGAAAAAAGGTAAAAGGATTTTGGGAGCAAAATCCTTTTTGGGTTGCCTTTTTGTCTTTACCTGAATCAAAAAAAGCTAATACAACGAAAAAAAGAAAAATTAGTATTTTTCTTTTACCACTCATTTTTTTCATTATCTAAAATCTAAACAATTATGTCAAGCTTAATTTATCGATTTTTAGTAGTTATAGAATTGTGTTTGTAAAAATGAATAATACTGTTCAAAATCTACACAAACGGAAATAGCAATGTTAAACTAAACAGAAGTTTATTATGATTTTTTTAAACATAAAAAGAATTTTAAAAAAATATAGAATAGTTCCAGTCAAAAGATTAGGGCAAAATTTCTTAGTGGATAAAACTGTATTAAAAAAAATCATTGAATTTTCCGAAATTTCAAAAAAAGATGTTATTTTAGAGGTAGGAGCTGGAATTGGAAATTTAACTCTGGAATTAGCAAAGAAATCAAAAAAAGTAATTACGATAGAAAAAGACAAAAGAATGGTGGAAATTTTAAAAGAGAGTTTGAAAAATTATAAAAACGTTGAAATAATCCAGGGTGATATTTTACACAAAATCAGGGTACTTGAAAGTAAACTATGTAAAGGATATAAGGTAGTAGCCAATATTCCCTACTATTTAACATCAATTTTGATTAGAAAACTTTTAGAAATGAAATGCAAACCGAATTTGATGGTTTTAATGGTTCAAAAGGAGGTTGGAGAAAGAATTTGTGCTAAACCTCCAAACATGAGTTTGTTGTCAGTATCTGTCCAATTTTATGCAACTCCAGAGATTGTTTCTTTTGTTCCGAGAGAATCTTTTTGGCCTCCCCCCAGAGTTGATAGTGCGATCATAAAGATAACTCCTAGGAAATTTGATCCCAAGATTTCGCCTCAGTTTGTTGACCAATTTTTTAAAATTGTCAAGATCGGCTTTTCTCATCGGAGAAAGCAGTTGGTTAATAACTTTTCAAAAGCGCTGGAGGTTGATAAAATAAAAGTACAAAAGTGGTTTTTGAGGAATAAAATTAACCCCAAAAAGAGAGCTCAAGAACTTTCTGTGGATGAATGGATAAAATTAAGTAAAAATTTTCCATTTAAAATTTGATGAAATTTTTGGAAAAAATTCAAAAATTACCCCTAGAAAAAAGAAAAATCATTCTTTGGGTAGCTACAATAATTATTGGTTCAATTTTATCTCTCCTTTGGTGGAAAATATTTATAATAAAAAAGTGAAGAAAGCTTTTATTTTATTTTTTTATTCAATTGAAGGTTTTCTAAATTTTTTACTTTTTTCAGATTTGACAAGAGTATTGGAAATTGAAAAGTCTCTTAAATGGAACAAGACCTCAAAAAGAGTACCTCTGTATTTTACAAGTTTTCAATTACCTTTAGTGGGGTTGTTTCCCACTCATCATCGTTATTCTCGGGTAGAAATTTAATGTGTGAAGAAGATGAAAAAAGTTAAAAATGAGAAAAAATGGATGACATGCATTGGTTGGTTTAATAACCACCTTTACAATTCAACTGATTTTCGAAACAATAAACTGTCAATGGAGTTAGATGAATAAATATACTTACAACTCACAACTAAGTAAATTTAGAAAAAAGGTATTGTTTGTATTTCTTGGATTTTGTTTTTTTCTTCCTTTAATTTCTTTCTCTGCTGGATTAGTTCCCTGTGGAGGGCCAGGAGAACCTCCCTGTCAATTATGCCATCTTTTTGTACTCTTTAACAACATTGTCAAATTTTTGGTAGTGACAATCGTTCCAGCACTCGCTATTTTAATGATTGCTATCGGAGGATTTTTATTTTTCCTATATCCCGAGAATCCTCAGAATATAGAAAAGGCAAAATCAATCTTTAAATCAGTAGGGATCGGTTTGTTATTAGTTTTTTCTGCCTGGTTAGTGGTGAATTTATTCTTTACAATAATAGGAGCAGCTAAGTTGGAGGGAGGGTGGTTTAAGATTGATTGTCCCTTATAAAAAAAGACGAATGAACCAGGTAGGAAGAATGTCACTAAGGAAAGGAATGCGTTCAATTAAAAAGGGAATAATACAAGATGAAAATGGAAGTCTGGTAATTACTTTTAAAAGAATGATAAAAATAATTTCCAAGGGTAATTCCAAAATTTGATCTAGAAAAGGAAGAGGAATAAGGTCAAGGCCTTCGATTATTATTGCCAACAAAATTAAAGTAACTCCTCCGGGTGAAACTAAAATTTCTTGGGGAATCTTTGCCCAGAGCCTACCTTTTTTTTCCATTTTTTTATTTTACCACTAAAACAGTTCATGAAAAAAATTGATCTAGCTTCGAAACTTCAAATTCAGTTGTCCATTGTAGTTTTAATTTCCCTGATTATATTTATTGGAATTTGGGTTTTTTAGGAGGATTTTCTTGAGGCGACTCCAGAAAAGGTTGTAAGAAAATGATTCTGGCAATGGAAAGAATAGAGACTCTAGAAGAGGATCTTAGAGAAAAAGAAGTTCAAGAAGCTGAGTCTATTTTCACGGTAAATTACTCTATAAAAGTAAAATGAAAGATGGAATTTTAGTAATAAAGAAAAACTACCAGAAGAAAAAATTAACCCCAGAAAGGCTTTTCATTACTTGCCAAGCGTAGATGGTGAAAAAATTTTAAAAACAATATCAGAGTCTAAAATTTCTATCTTAGAGAACCTAAAAGAGTTTTTTGAAAATGTCAGAAATCTCGAGGGCGAAATTTGGATTGGAAAGAAGGATTTTCTTTTATCCAAGATAAAGGCGAGGGGAAATTCGATTTGACAAAAATTGGATTAAAGATTATGATGAAAAATTAAGAACTCTCCGAGAAAAAACAAAAGACGCTCGAATAATCTCTTTGATGGCTCAATTAAGGGCAATTACCAAAATGATGAAAAATCATGAAAATTCTTTTGAGAGCCTTTGTAAAAATGGTACTTTGAATAAAGAAAAAAAGAGTATAAACTAGAAGAAATAGAAGAAGAAATCAAAAAAATGCATGGGGAAATTTTAAATCTTTCTTGTTATAGCTCGAAAGAATCTTTTTGTCTGAGTGTTGATTTGGTAAAATCAAATAGGGAAAGTATTGCTTTGATTCCTCATGAGTTGGGGAAGAAATAGATCAAAATTTAGATTGCTTTGGTAAAGGGACGAAGGAAAATCCCTATTGCTGTCTGCAAAAATGAAAAAGATTTTTAAAAATTTAAAAATTTTTCACTTAAACATTTTTATTATCTTTTTGGTTATTTTTTCCTTTAATTTAATTTTTGCTGCAGAAAGAAAATTAGAAGTTGAATATCCAGAGTTTTTTGGAGTAAAACCAAAAACTATTGAAGAAGGACTTGAAGTTTATGGCCGATACCTTTTCAACCTTTCAGTTTTTATAACAGGAATAGTTCTCTTTATTTCTCTGATTTGGGGTGGAATCATTTATTTAATTTCGTGGGGAGATCCTGTAAAAATAAAAGAAGCTAAAGAAAGAATTGTCTCTGCTTTTTTTGGAGTAATTCTTTTACTTTCTAGTTATTTAATTTTAACAACCATTAATCCACAATTAGCAATGTTTAGAATAAAAATTTTAGAAAAAAAAGAAGTACCAGAGGTTACAATGAAGGAAAGCAAACGAGAGAAACCAACCCAGATCTTTTATGAAATACCTCTTGGGCAACTGTTAGAAAATGGATTGTGGAAAGATGAAAATGTTAATAATTTACACGGGTTACTCTTAGATTTTGAAGGTTTTCTCACAAAAGAATTTACTCTTTCCCCAGAAAAATTTGAAAAAATTTCTGATTTATACAAATATTTAAGTTCTTTGACTGAAAACTGTCATTGTGAAGAGTTAATGGCAATTTGTCAAAAACCTACAAATTTCGCTAATCCAATCGGTTGTCTTGGAGATCCTTGTCAGGCAGTGAGAGAAAAAATTAATAAAGCTTTAGATAAAAGCAAAGAAATTACTAGAAAGCTGGAGGCCTACAGAGAAATGTTTAAAAAAGTAGTTAATGTTTTTGAAGAGGAGGGAAGAAAGTATGAAAATTTGGCAGAAATTTTAGAAGAATGTAAAGGACGAGAACTCCTCACAAGGGGAGAATATTACGATGCGGTTACGACAATTGCCGAGTTGGGAGGGGAAACCGAATTAATTAAGAGTTATATTCCTTCAAAAAAAGAAGATCCTCTTGTTTTTTATTGCTCTAAAGGAGGAACTATTTATGATTATCCCTATAAAGTTCCAGAAATAAGTCCTGAAGAATTGGAAAAGGCAAGAGAAAGTGCGCCTTCAGAACCGGTAGAAAAGATCCAACCTTTATCCTGTCCTGGTTATATTCCTTTGGGATCGTTAATAGAAGGAGAATTGGTTTCAATAAGCGTTACAACAAATACCGATCTTGAAATAATTCTATTTTACATCGAAAAACTTTTAGAGGAAATAACAAAAATGACTGAGGCAGTATCTCAATGTAACGAGAGTCGTTGCAATATAAATTGCGCTTGTGATCCAAAAAATCCTTGTTTTGGAAAGTGTGAACCCCCAAGCTTTTGGAATCCAAATCCTTGCTTTTTCTTTTGCAGATCTCCATGTCTCCAAACAGTAGGTAGCTGTTATGGAGAACCCTGCCCAAGAGAAGAATTAAAAAAGATACCTCAAAGAATAAAAATGTGGGAAGAAGAATTGTTCAAGTTTATTAATGGAATAAAGTTCGATATTGAAGATGTAAAGGTTATTTTAGGAAAAAAAGGAGGAGGGGAAGTAACTCTTCCAGAAGAGGGAAAAGTAAATATCCAAATTATTAGAGGACTATTTCAAAAATGTTTAAGTTTAGGGCCTAGACCCGGAGAACAACCAGAGGCAGAAACTTTTTGGATACCATTACGCTGTGATTTGGCCTTAGGAAACAAAGGTCCAGATGGAAAACCAATTCTAAATTGTCATCCGAATGATTTTTTTTGCTGTACTAATAAATCTTTTGAAGAAGCAGTCAAAGAATTTCCAGAAGTAAAAGCGGTAGCGAAAGAGGCTGTCCTTGTGCCCCCTCCCGAACCTCGTCCTCCTTCTTCAATTCCAACTCCTACTCCCCCTTCTCAGGCTCAACCTCCTCAGGTTGAAAAGGTCTTTCTTCCTCCATCAGCTTGTGAAGGAACAAATTTCCCTCATTTTTCTCAGCACGATCCAAAATGGGCAAACGAACCTTATCCCCCATGCTACGGTCCTCCAAAAACGAGCAAACGAAAGACAATAAGTAGGTCTGGCTGCGGTCCAACTTCAATGGCCATGGTATTAAATTATTTTGGAATTCCTACAGATCCAATTAAAGAAGCCACTTGGTCAGGAAAGAATGGATATTATAAGTGTGAGGGAGGGACAGCCCATGCTTTTTGCTGTGCTAGGGCAAAAAATGTAGGATTGAAGTGTGAAGTGGAGTATAATGTAAAGAATCTTTTGAAAGAAATTGAAAACGGAAAAGTGGCGATAGTGGCTGGAAGAGGTCCTCCACCTTATACTAAAGGGGGCCATTATGTAGTACTCACTAAAGTTGAAGAAGAGTGGGGCACAAAACGAGTTTATGTTAATGATCCTAACAATAGTGTCCGCCGTAAAAGGCCACCTTGTGTAAAGCTTCCGATTGACTTTTTCTTTAGAAACCGTCCCCATTTTGGTTGTGTTATTTGGAGGTGATGTTCAAAATAATAAGCCCAAAAAAATTGATTTTGTTTTTCTTCTTCCTTTTAATTTGTATTGTTGCTTTTTCTTTTGCCATTTCTGGAACTAGTTTTTACAAGAAAAAGTTAAATTTTTCATTTTCCATTTTTAGAAAAATACACCGTGCTTTTGCTCAGGAAGTAGAACTTCGATTGGTTCCTTATCTTTTTCCTCGCTTTCCTCAAAGATTAATTTATCTTTTGGGAGAAGGTGAAAAATTGAGTAGGGAAATAATAAAGTTAAATCAGGAACTAAACGAATCTTTAGAACAAAACTGCGATTGTGCGAATGCTATTTCAGAATGTAGAGTAGTAGAAGGTAAATGCATTCCGGTAAAAGTTTTAGGAAATGTTTGCAACGATCTTGTAAAAATCAACGATCTCAAGGAAGAAATTAACGATCGGATTGATAACCTTGCGCTAGTAAGAGAGGTGTTGTTAAGAGAAATGAAAAGTGGTTTAAAGGAAGAGTTAAAAACTTTAGCACCAGAACTAGCTCAAGAAATAGAGAGTAAATTGAACCAATTTTTAGAAGAAAGTGAAAACCTCATTGATAGGGCGGTAAAAAACAGGGAAATTTATTCTAAAGACTACACTCCTCGATGTAAAGCAGAATGTAAAGCTGGGCCAATTTTTGGAGTCAAAAATTGCGCAAGACTTGGAGTTGGTCCGCAAAAAAGTATCCAACTAAAAGCTAAAGTAGGAATAACCTTAAAAGACATAGAAATGGGGGAGGTAAAAATTGAAAAATTCGGTATAGCGCTCCCAGAAAAGCTTAGGTTTCCGACTTTTGGAGATATTACTCTTTCTATTCCTCCACAAACCCTTTCTGTATGTTTTCCTTTTGAGAAAAATCAGCTTACTCTACAGCCTCCTTATTTTGAAAGTTTACCCACCCTAAGTTTTACTTGTCCTTCTCTTCCTCCTTTAGAATTTCCTCAATTCAAGATACCAAAGTTACCAAAAGATATTAAAATTCCTCTTCCTTCTATTCCTTCGATAAAGTCGTCCCTTGAGCAGGGAGATATACCTGGATTAGAGGAATCGGAAAGAATCAGAGAAGAATTAATAAGGAAAGCACAAGAAGAAATCGAAAATTTTAAAAAACAAATTGAAGAATCTGTAAATCAAATCAACCAGTTGCTTCAAGAAGCACCAGAAGATCTACCGGAAGATGTAAAAGAAAGTACAAAAGAAGAGTTTGAAAAAGAAAAGAATGAAATTTTAGAAGAATATAAGAAAGTTGAGGAAGAAATTTCGAAAGAGCTTAAAACTCCACCGGTTGAGTTTACAACTCAAGGAATATCCAAAGAACATCAATACCAATCGCTAGAAAGTAAGGGGCTGGAAACAAAATTCACCTCTTCTTATCAATGTGCTCAAACTCCGGGTAATTATAGCGTTGAAAGTAGTCCCTGGACTAATTGGTATTTTGAAATCTTGAGCTGGTTAATGGAAGAGTGTACAAAATTTCCTGGAATGAGTACTCGAGTAGGGTTAGCTAATAAGGCAAAAGATTGTTATAACCCAGACAAGGTAGTCGAAACCATTATTAAAGAATGTGAATCGCTAGAAAGAAGATGCGGGTTATTCATCCAACTTCCAGAAATTTGCCAAAAAATAGGATATTCGTGTACGGACAGTGGATCAAGAGCTAGCGAGGTTGGAGCTGCTATTCAATGTCAAGAGTTATTCAAACAAGAAGCTCTCCCCGTTCCTTCAGAATGTGAGTTCGTTTATAGTACTTTCTGTCCCCTTGGATTTACCGTTTTGGAACAAGGCATTTGTGTAAGAGGAAATTTTAATCCAATTTCTGTCCTTTCAAATAAATGTTCTGAATTGAAAGATAAAGGAAGAGAAAATCCACCTCTTCCCTGTAAACTTCTTCCTCTGTTCAAGCGATCTCTTGAAAACCCAGCTGAAGAAAAATATTTCAGTTCCCGAACAAAATGTCCAGCTCAGAATCTTTTAAATTTACCCTTCGGTTTCGGGGGAGGAATCGGCTTTAGTTGTCCTATTAGTATTCCTACCTCTCCCAAAATTGTCTTGCCGGATATCGTAATTCCAGACATCACTCTTCCTGCCTTCAGGGTACCTCCTTTTTTCGAGATCAAACTTCCAAAAATTATCATTGAAGACATAATTTTACCCGATTTAGAACTTTGCGACCTAAATAAATGTGCCAATATCTTTCCTGATTTAAATTTCAGAGCACCACAGCTTAATTTATCTACTTTCGACCTCAACGTTCCCGTACCACAAATTCCTAATTTTTCTCTATTAGCAAGAGTAGATTTCCTGCCAATTGTATTTTCTCCCCCACAAATCAATTTGTTTAACCTTCTGTTACCAGAATTGAGTTTACCAGAAATCTCTCTTCCTTCTCCTCAAGTCACTTTTGCTATTACTGGTATTGATTTGAGTCCAATTTTTGATCTGATTTTCACCTTCATTATTAATGCTCTGGGATCTCCAGACTATGGGTTCTGTCTTGACTATGGAATTCACAAAACTTTCTTATCGATTGTTTTCCCTGATTACTATGTTTCTTTTGATAAATTCCTAGGAAAGTATGCTGAAAAAATACCATCTTGGGAAATTCCATTTTGCAAAGATATAAATAACTTTTGTGAAAAAATAAGAAATGGTTTGGGTCAAGGTGGCTGGAGAACGAAAGCCAAAGACATAGAAAGTGTACTCAATGGAGTAATTGGAAAAATCCAAAGAGAGCTCGATGAAGGAAAAAAAGAAATAGAAGAAGAGACTAAAAAGGCACTCACTCAAGTTTTCCAACAAGAGTACGGAGAAATAATTTATAGAGTGATTAATGAGGAACTTATGAGAAGAGGTCTTTCTTTTGAGGAATATATTAAAAATCAGAAAGAAAAAGAATGTTTTTTAGTACCTCTCCCTGAAAGAAAAATTATTATTAAACTTGGAAATTTTGCAACTAAAAGAGTGGAGAAAAAGAATAATCAGACCTTAATATATATCCCACTAAATATTTCCAATGAAATTCCTATTCCTTGGCCAGAAAGATTAAAAGAAAAAATTACTTTGCAAAATCCTATAAGTTATGCTCTTCCAAAATATCCCTTAAGTGCGTTAAACTACGAAAAAGAGTTTACGATCAAAGGACCTGGATTTCAACCTAAATCATTTTCCATTGATTTTGGAAAAATTAATCAAGGAGATTGCAACATTCAACCACCAAGCGGGGAAAATCCTTTTCCACTAGATCAAATTAGGGCTAAAATAGAGGAAATGAGGGATATAGAGAGTAAGATAAATGAATCTTATCAAACAGTGAAAAAATTTTTAGAATAAATTGAGAATTCCATGCAAAGAAAAAGTATTTTAATTTTAACGATGCTTTTTTTGACAATTTTTGTCGCAAAGTACTCACTAGCAATGTGTGAAAGCGACGATGATTGTCAAAAAGTAGAACCCGGCAAACCAAGAACAGTAAAATGTATTGAGGGAAGATGCGTCCGAAGTTTAGAAATCACTTATCCCAAAATGGATAACGTGGTTATCGAACCCTATACAACTGACTTTCCTCTTTATGTAAAATATATTTTTAATTTTGGAGTTTCTATTGTAGGAATAGTTATTTTTGGAGCTTTACTTTATAATGGATTTCTTTATTTAACTTCCGTTGGTGATCCGGGAAAAATGAACGAAGCAAAATCAGGGGTTATCTCAGCTTTTTTTGGCGCAATAATTTTACTTTCTTCAGTATTGCTCTTTAATACAATAAATCCTCAATTGACAAAAATAAAAATAGAACCAGCTCCTGCAGTAGGAGGAATGGTAGAACCTGGAATTTATGTTTGTAATTATCGTGTAGGGAACATTGGCGATATTTTACGCAGATATCTTACAGGTGACGAAAAAGAACAAATTAAAGCAGCGAAAGAACTGCAAAAGATTATGTGGAACCCTGAAACAAGGCAGGCTTGCCCGAAATTAAAATTTTCGGGCAACTTTAGAAATTTTCATGTAACGGCTGATAACACTATTTTTATTATTCCCTCTATTGAAAAAAATCCAATCACAAAAGAAAAATTATTCAGATGGGATTATGGGGTTATACTTCACGAATGGGAAGGACAAAAAGGTCAGGCAGATTATTTTCCAAAAGAAAGTAACGGAAGAATTTTTGTAAGCGGCAATACCCCCGATATTGATCCTATGGCAAAACATGGCTATTCGCCAGAAGGTCTTTGGTTTACTGCTCGTTCTTTTATACTGTTTAAAAGACTTTCCGAGGAAGTGGTAGGTGAGGGAGTAAGATTATATTCAGAGTTAAATTTTGGTCGAGATGTTAGTCCTACTCCTACTCCTCTTGTGCTCGATCCTAAAGGAAATGATATTATAAAGGTAGATGATCTTGGAAATTTCGAAGAAAATACTTACTCAATTTCTTTTCATCCTCCCGGTGCTTATTTTGCCTTATTGTTTAACAACGATGGTTTTAAAGATACAGCTATTCTAGTTACTAAAAACTATCCTGATCTCATTGCAAGAGGACTTCCTGTGTGCGGGTCAGGATGTATTCCTCTTATAGGTTGGATTTTTAGAATGTTTGGGGGTGAATGCAGACCCTGCTTAAAGTCGATAATTGTTATTAAGGGAAACATTCTTTAAAAAATGATTGTGTGTTTTAAAAATTTTTCAAAAATGAGAAAGGGGCTTGTCTTCGTTTTTCTAATTTTTTTCTTTTTCCCCTTTCCTATCCTGGCCTTCTGGCAAAGCATTGTCAATGCGATTGCAGCTATTCCACTCTTAATTATTAGCTTTTTCATACTTCTTTTTGTGATTCTAACTGGTCTTATTGCGTTTGTTTGTGCCAAAATTCTTGATATAGTAATCAGTCCTTCTTTTCTCAGTTTAGGTTATACTAATCCACAAACTAACCCAGTAATCGAAGCAGGATTAAGTATTACCCAAAGTTTTGTTGGTTTAATTTTAGTGTTGATTTTAGTGTATACTGCTTTATCTATTGCTTTAAGGATTAACGAGGAACGAGCAAAAAAAGCTTTAGTAAGAGTAATTATCGTTGCTTTATTGGTTAATTTTGCTCCAGTTTTTTGTGGTTTGGTAGTTGATGCAACTAACATTATAATGAACTTTTTTCTTAGACCGATTGAAGATGGAGTAAGTGGGTGGTTCCTTCAAGGAGTTCTTCCTTTGGTGGATGCGATTAAACCTCGAATTTTGGGGGCGGCAACCCGGATTACAGATGCTACCGGGATATTAATAATGGTCTTTGTTCAACTAGTAATTAACATTTCGTTAGCAATTGCATTTTTACTCTACGCAATTATCTTTTTGCTCAGATACATTGCCATTTGGGTATTAGTAATTTTAGCTCCGATTGCCTTTTGTGCTTGGGCGATTGCACCAGTTGGAGCACCACCCGAAAGAGAAATTGGCTTCCCCCTTACTACTTTCGTCTCTTCAATAGCTGCATTAATCGGAAATTTTTGGAATACATGGCTTGAACAATTTATTCATTGGTCAGTCATTGGAATTACCCTTGCTTTTTTCCTTTATCTTGGAGTGAGTAATTTTTATACTTTAATGGAAGCTTTTAAAACAAAATCTGAAATGCCGGGTGTAGAAGCTGCAACTATCAGTTATTTCAACGAGGCCTTTCCTTTTTTGGTAATTGTTGCATTGCTCTATTTGGGTTTCATTTTTGGTTTGAGAACTGCAGCAATAGGTACAGAAGGAGTAATCAAAGGAATCCAGGCAGTCAGGGCGAGATCCTTTGAACTTACCTATCGAGGGATTGCTAGAACACCGAGGGAAATAGTTAGAGCGCCCATGAGAATGATAGCTGCTTATCGAAGTGCAGTAGGAAGAGGACAGCCTCGGTGGAGAGCAATAGGTGCTGCAATTAGAGTAAGTCCGATAGTAACTGCCCCTAGGGGTGTCTACTCTGCCTTAAGAGATATAGCCCTAACTGGCTTGACTGCAGCCGAAATAATAAGAAGGGCTCCAAGAGAAAGACCTACTTGTCCTCAATGTGGTGGTTATATTCCATCGGGTGCACGACATTGTCCCCATTGTGGTGCGTCAATGCCCTCTTGTCCAAATTGTGGTCATCTTGCAGTAGCTGGTGAAAGATTTTGTAGTCATTGTGGAACAAGACTAGGTTAATCTCTATCAAAATTATGGAAGAAGAATTTAAAATTCAAAAATTAAGGGTTCAATATTCTCAGTTTTTTGAACAGTTTTCTGATGAGTTTTTAGATTTTATTTTTTCTGGAAGATTTCCTTCTCTAATTAATCAAATTTGCCATGAGAATGGAGTAGAAGACGAAGAAAAGATTGAAAAAATTGCCTATCGAATTACGTTAGTTTTATTTGAACAAATTCCAAAAGAAAACTTAACTGAAGTTTTAATAAACGGAGCGAATTTAGACCCTGAAACTGCTAGAAAAATCTCCCTAAGGGCTGAGGAGTTAATTTTCTCTAAAGCTCCAAAAATAAAACTAAAAGAAACTCCAAAAGAAAAACCAGTTATAACAACAACCGCAGAATTGGAGAGAAGATTAAGAATAGAAAAGGAGAAAGAAAAATTGAAAGAAGAGAAAAAAGAACCTCCTAAGCCCATCCAAAGAGATATTTACAGAGAACCAATAGAATAAAATAAAAGTTGGTTAATGAACTAATTCTCTTCCTTCCAGCTTGAATAAAACATAAAAAGGTGACAGTTTTAGTAAATTCTATTTCTCTTCCAGGGTTTACGGTTATATTATTTTTTTGGACAAACATCATTTCATCTTAAGATTTTAACGTCTTCTTAAAGAATTTAGACTTAAATTTAAATACCTTAGAGGTCTACCTGGTCTTTTCAAATTATATGACCTCTTTGATCTATGATTTCTTAACTAACCTCTAATCTTAAACTTGAGGTTTGCCCATTAATTAAACCTACACTTTACTATTTCATTAGATTCGACTCTTCTTGCTGGTATTTCTATTTTGCTTTTCATAGCGGAGAAACTTGAAAAGCAAAAAACTTTTCTATGATACAAAAGGGTACTTAATCTTTTCAATTCTAATCGGATTAGTGTCATACAAGATTTTTTACCTCGAAAAAAGGGGCAAGTATTTTCTTCCTTGCCCCAAAACTGCCCAACTAAGTTCATTTTTTCCAGCAATCGATGATTGCCTTAATGAATATAAAAGTCAACAGCGGTACACCAACGATTGTAACGATTCCATCAGTAACGCCTAAAAAAGTCCCGTGTTTTGCAATTTTCGTGCCGATTTCAGCGAAGGTTTCACTAGTGAGTAATTTCTCCAACCAGACAACTAAAATTCCGAATCCCACAGAAAGGATTATTACCGCTCCTCCGTAGTTTTGGATTTCATAGCGCATTTTTTTTCACCTCCCTTTTAGTTCAAAGTACATCCTAAATTAATTAAAGAAAATTTTAGAAATATTGTCAAGAGGTGTATAACGAATCGAAGGCTTTGATCCTTGAAAAAGCTTAAAGAAAGCTGAAGATTATCAGGTTATTTTATAGAACAAGTTAAAATATTGACCGTAGCTCTTACTGTTGATAATGGTTATATAGAAGCTTCACTTGGGTTGCAAAAAATCTTTTATCCAATATCCAAAATATTCAAGCTTCAAGATTTACTGGAGAGAAATTTCAGAATATTTACTTGCCGGAACACCTAAGGTTTTGTATCTTTAGTTTTCGAGTATTATCACCTTCTTGACTCCTGTCGAGTTCTCAGTTGAAATTTAGTTGAGAGAAAACTTTTAATTTGCCTGTATTATTCTTTTAAACGTGTACCTAATTTTACTCTTAAAGGAAAGGGTGATACAATAATTTAAGAAAAGCTATGCAAATGGTACCTCTTCCTCAATTTACAGAAAGAGAAAGTAAAATTATGGGCCCTTTTACTTTTAAACAATTTATTTCCCTACTCATAATTCTTGGAATTTCTGGTTTTATATATATAAACCTCCCTCGTTCTGTTTCTCTTCCTCTTGCGATAACCATTTTTATAGTTGGAAGTGTAGTGTGTCTTGTAGAAATTGAAAATGAGCCTTTGTACAGTCTTATTTTAAAAAGAGGTAAATTTATTTTTTTGCCCAAAACTTATTTTTGGAGAAAAGGAGATGTTAGAAGACCAACTTTTGCAGAAATAGAAATTAAAAAAATAGAAGGGAAGAAAGTAAAGATAAAGAGAGAAAGTAATTTAAAAAACATGCTTATCAAACTTTCAACAAAAAAATAATGGCATTAACAACCCAACAATTGCTGGAAATAGAAAATATAAGAGAAGGAGTTCTAATTTTAAAGGATAAATCCCTAAGAGGGATTTTGGCGGTTTCTTCTATGAATTTTGCGTTGAAATCGGAAGAAGAACAAAATGCAATAATTTATCAATTTCAAAATTTCCTGAATTCTTTAGATTTTCCAATTCAAATTTATATCCAATCGAGAAGGTTAAATCTTACAGGGTATATAGAAAAGTTAGAAGAACTTGAAAGGAGACAAAAAAATGAATTATTGAAAATTCAAACTCGTGAATATATTAAATTTATAAAGGACTTTTTGGCACGGAATTCAATAATGACAAAAGGATTTTTTGTAATAGTGCCTTTTTATCCTTCTTTAATCTCAGTAAAAAAAGGAGGGGCTTTCCTACTTACCGAAGAAGAGTTTGAAAGAGCTAAAATCCAACTCTGGGAAAGGATGGAGTTTGTAGCTCATGGCTTAAGAAGTTGTGGACTTTTTTCCACTCCTTTAAATACTCAAGAGTTAATCGAACTCTTTTGGTCGATCTATCACCCAGAAGAATCTGAGGTAGGTTATTATCCAGAAATTCCGCCAGAAATAATATCATGAGTTTGCTTTTCTTGTTTCCAAAAAAAGAAAAGGTACAAGAAAAAGTTTTCGAGGAGGAAAGGCTTACAGTAAAAGATATAATAGCTCCCCCTTCAATTTATTTGGGAAGTAATTTTTTAAAACTTGGAGGAAGGTATTTGAGGTCTTATTTCATATTTTCATTTCCAAGATACTTGAGTACTGGTTGGTTATCCTCAGTAATCAACCTTAATGTACCAATGGATATTGGCATCCATATTTTTCCCCATTCTTCTGAGCAAATTTTAAAACAATTAAGGAAAAAAATAACCGAAATTTTGGCAGAAATTCAAGAGAGAGAAGAAAAAAGATTAATTAGGGATCCTCAATTAGAAATTGCTTATCGAGATTTAGAGACTCTTAGAGATAAACTAATTACCGCTCAAGAAAAAATGTTTAAGACTGGAATTTATTTTACTATCTATGGTGATTCAGAAAAAGAATTAAAAGAAATTGAAACTCTTTTAAGATCAATTTTTGAATCGAGATTAATCTACATTAAGCCTGCTTCTTTTAGACAAAAGGAGGGGTTTTGTTCAAGTCTTCCCTATGGTTTGGACCAAATTCAATCTTTATCACCAATGAACACTGCTCCTCTTTCAACCATTTTTCCCTTTGTTTCTCTAGATTTAAGTTCCAATGAGGGAATTTTATGTGGAATTAATAGACATAATAATTCTCTAATTCTTTTTGACCGATTCTCGTTAGAAAATGCCAACGAAGTTGTTTTTGGAAAAGCTGGTTCTGGAAAATCTTATTATGTAAAACTTCAAATTTTAAGATCTTTGATGCAAGGAATCGATGTAATTGTGATTGATCCTGAAAACGAATAT
>Ga0197143_1002073_pt1 | contig 15564 bp, 15 predicted proteins | sample GBS70_MetaG_FD_148603 | JGI IMG/M metagenome (GOLD analysis project Ga0197143, IMG submission 148603) | Sediment microbial communities from Great Boiling Springs, Gerlach, Nevada, United States - GBS 70_MetaG | ecosystem: Environmental > Aquatic > Thermal springs > Hot (42-90C) > Sediment...
AGCACAGGAGAGGTGGGGCCGGGCTCGCCGACTTTATAGAGCTTGGCTTCCACGGCGTTGGGCACTTGCGGATCGGTGAAGATATTCTGTCTCACGGTGAGAATGGGCAAGAGCTGCCAGCGCTCCGTGCCGTCCATTATTACAAGACTCGCGTATTTACAGACGAACGTCGAGACAAGAGCCGTCTCCAGGAACGGATCGCTCCCTTGGACGGAGATCATCACGGGGTAGCCCACAGCTCGAAAGTTCTTCTCCAGGGCGAGCCGACGGAGCTGCGTCAGCTTCGCCAAGCCATCGGCGAGTCCCCCAATCTCTGCGTGAAGCACGAGATCCTCGACGCCGAGCGATTTGATCTGCTGCGTCAGCTCCGCGAGCTCCTCGAGCGTCGGCGCGCGCACCGCGAGCGGGCACTTGGATTCTTTAGCAAGCGCCGCGAATTCTTTGAAGTTCTCCTTGGTCGCGGCACAGAGCAACGGGCGTCGTTCCGCGCAGATCTCAAGAGCCGCCTTGAGCGCCTGCAGATCTGAGCTCGACAAGACGAGCGCCAAGGGCGACTTCTCCGCAGCAAGCTTCACTGCTTGGGAGAAGCGCTGAGCATCCCCAGCCACGTGCTCGACCGCGATAGCATTAACTCCGATGAGCTGGCCCACGCGCACAAACTGCAACTGATTGATCTTCTCGACGCGCTGCGCCAGCTCGCCCTCGGAGAGATCGTCTCGCACGCGAATGGCGATCGCCGTCGGATGATGGAACTTCTCTTCGTGTCGGAACAGAACGGTCTCACCGCCGAGCTTTACGGCGCGATCCCCTACGCCAAGAGTCACGGTGCGCATCGGCGGGGCTTGCGCCTCCGAGAGCGCAGCTTTGGCCTCCGCCGAGACGTGCGGACATTGCTCGAGGCCCACTTTCTTTGCGGCCACTTGCATCGCAAACGCCATGCACGTGGGGAAGTTGCAGTCCCCACAATTGGTCTTGGGCAGATGCTTATAGATCTCGATCCCCGTGAGTTTGGCCATAGATGCTCAGCTCCTATTGCACGATCGGCTCCATCTCTAGCGCGGGGTGCCCGACCCGCTGCAAGAACTCCAGCAGCTCTTCGGAAGTCGTCGCGTCTTTTTCGGTGGCGATCTTGTCGAAGAGCTCCGGCATCCCGATCTCTTCCAAGCGCTTCTGTAAGCGCTCCCTGATCTCTTCTTTGAGCTCGCTGGGCATCCAGACTAAGCGCTTGATGCCACCTTCAGCACTGATAAACTTCTCGCTCGTCAGATAGAGCTTGCCCACGCCCAAGAAGCCCGGCGTCTGCACCCCGCCGCCCACCTCCCCGGCCATCGTCGAGAACGTCATGCCGATGGGCGTCTCTCCTTGATATTCGCGGCTGACGACCATCACACCGTTGCACTCGGGCAAGACCGCGACGATGCACTCGAAGCACCCGCACGACGTTTGGGGGTTTTGCATAATAGAGTACATCGAGACTCTCTCTAAGTTCCCGTTGGAAGCTACCCGCACGTACTCGTTGACCCCCTGCCATTCGCCCAAGACGGGGTCGAGGCAGACGCCCTTGGGCACGGGCTTATTGGGGCCGTGCGGGTCCATCTCATACGACGCCCCGCAGTCGAGCCACGTATAAGCCCCGCAGAGCCCCAAGCGCTGAGGAGTGACTATGCAGACGTGATTGGGCGCATAACTTTGACAGAGAATGCAACTATAGAACGTATCCACGTCTTCGTCCTTCAAGCCCATGACGCGCTCATCGCGAGCACGATAGATCTCGCGCGCTTCTTTGAGCAGGGCTTCGACCTGAGCTTGGTCAGTGACGATCTTCACTTGGACTTTGTCGACAAGAGCCCCAAAATCTTCTTTGAATTTCGCCACCAAGACCTCACCGTAATGTCTTAAGCGAAAGCCCTTCTCGTAGGCTTCTTTGGAGATGCGCACCCAGGGGATATCGCGCTGCCCGATGTGCATCACCCCGTTGATGCAGCTGATGAAGTGATGGATTCTTCTCTCTAATACGGGTTCGAAGTCCGTCTTTAAGTTCCGTCCGGCGACGTCCACGATCACCCCCAGGGGCATGGCCCCGCCCTCTTGAGCTTGGTCTATGTCGGGCCCGATCAGCTCGATCTTGCCGTCCTCGACTTCGTCCATAGGGCGGGCGCGCAAGAGCTCAAACGCCGTGCTGTATTTCCCGCCAAATTCGACATAGAGATTCTCCTTGCGCACGCGCTCGCCTTCAAAGCCCGCCCCGTAGGGCACGGGGATAGGGATCTTGCTGATCTTCAGCTTCAGCCCACGCACTTCCACAGCTTTGTGCACGATCTTATCGAGAGGGACCCCAGAGACGACGTGCTCGTATGTGCAGATGCCGCGGGGCAGAATCTGTGGGATGGGGACGTCGGCGATGACCGGGAAGCCGAAGTTGATCGCGCCCGCAGCCGTCGCGTACTTTTCGTCAGAGAGCAGCTGCCCTGTGCCGTTGACGCCGGGGTCGGCTCCCAACGCGAGCACGAACGCAAAGACGCGCTCTTTGTTATACAAAAGAATCTTTCGGGCCGCGTCGAAGCTGCCGGGCTTGATCCCACCGAAGGTCATAGCCGCACGGGCCGCAAAGTTCAAAGCGAACACTGCTGCGCTCACAGGCTTGCCGTAAGGGACCAAGAACGTGTCCCAGCTCATCTCGATGCCCTCATCGGCTAATTGTTCGGCCATCGAGCGCCCGTTGGAGTCCCCAGCCATGAAGACCAAGATATTCCTCTCTTGCAGGGCGCGGGCGAGTTCTACGGCGTCTCTGTTGGTCGGCAGCGCTCCCACGCACGCGGCAAAGCCGGGCATCCGGCCGTCTACGAGCTTGATCCCTTGAGTTCGCAAGATCGTGTCATCGGTGAACCCCAGCCACGGGGGCTCGGGCTTGTAGCTGGGATCTAAATATCTCAAAGCTTCGATGATCTCCTCGGCGATCAGCGTAGCGATCCCCGCATCGAGAGCGTCTCCCAGATAGGGGAGCCAGAGCCGCTCATCGGGCAGCGGCGGCAGGAGCTCTTTGGCGTGTTTTAGCGCCTCTTGGCAGTCCTTGAGCGTCTCGACTTTCAAGCCCAACAGCGCCAAGATCAAGGGGAGATGATACGCGGTGTTCGGGAAGCCCACCTTCTTTTCAGGCTTATAAGTCTCTATAGCTTCAGCGAGCTTCTGCTCCGCTTCGGCGACGTACTTGTGCGCGCCACGGATCGCTGCGGACGCAATGATCTTCGACATACTTACACCCCCACGGTCTGCACTAATTCTTGGAATTCGCGCTCGACAAAGCGCTCTTTATGTTCGACGATCAAGGGCAACACCCGCCCCAGATCTGGCCCAAGCTCCAAGAGTTCTTCTTTGATGGGAGCGACGTTGACGCGGCGCTCCATCAGAATGCGCAGCACCCCTGCAGCCTCGATGGGCACATCCCCCACCAGCACAAACCCCACGATCGTGTCGTCCTTGAGAAAGATCTTGCGATAGATCCCCGGAGCAGGTCTGGATTCTATCGTCTCGTCGTGTTCGCCGGGGCGACCGCCCAAGGGGCCGGGCGTGAGCACCGCCAGCCCCGCGGAGATCACGGGCACCCCAAAGAACTGCACAGAATTCATGCGCATCGAGCCACGATAGCTCATCTCTTTGCCCAGCATATTGAGAGCCGCGATCCGTCCTTGCTCGACGGCGCAGGGCCAGAGCGCATTGATCCACGGCTCGCCGCGGAGCACATCGCGCGCTTGCGCCACGTCTCCCGCAGCGTAGATATTCTCAACGCTCGTGCGCAGAGAATCATCTACTAAAATCCCGTAGTCCTTGCGGATCGGCGTGCCCTCGATAAGCTCTAAGCTGGGGTCTACGCCCTTGCCCACGACGACGATGTCACACTCAAAGACTTCTCCAGAGGCGAGCTGCACGCCCTCGATTTTCTCTTGGCCCAGCACGGCGACGGGCCTGGCTTTGGTGTAAATATTTACGCCGTTCTGCTCAAAAATCTTCTCGAAGATGCGCGCTGAGCTTTCGTCGAGCATCTGGGAGAGGACGTGGGGCGAGTCTACCAAGACCGTGACAGATAAACCACGCTCTTTCAGGGCTGAGGCAACCTTCAACCCCACAAGACCCCCGCCGAGCACGACCGCACGTTTTGCGTTGGGCAGGCGCGCTAAGATCCCCTGGGCATCCTCGAGCTTGCGCAGCCCGAAGACCCCATCGCGTCGAATCCCCTCGACCTTGGGGAAGCGCGGCGCGGCCCCAGTCGCAAGCAAGAGCTTATCGTACTGGAGCTTTTGGCCATCTGAGAGCTCGACTATATTCTTCTCCGGGCGCAAGCCCACCGCCCGCGCGTGGATTCTCTGAATATCGTAGCGTTCATAGAAATCTGGCGCTCTGAAGAAGAGCTGCTCCTCCCCAAGCTGACCCGCCAGATAATACGAGAGCAACGGCTTGGAGTACGTGATCTTCTCGTCGGAGACGACGGTGATCTGCGCCTTGGGCGCATGGCGCCGCAGGGTCTCCGCGGCACTGCTGCCCGCCGCCGACGCCCCAACGATGACATAGCGTTCTGTCATCGCGCTCCCTCCCAGACAGCTCTGATCGGTTCTGCGAGCACTCTTTGGAACTCTTCAAACGTCCCGGCAAAGAGCGCCTCGGTGGGACAAGCCTCGACGCACGCGTAGCGCGAGCGCCCCGTGCGCTCCCTGCGATCAGGACAGAGATCGCACTTAAGGGCTTTGACTTTGGGCGTGATCGCCCCGTAGGGGCAGCTCATCACGCACATCCAGCAGCCGACGCACTTCTCTACGTCACAGACGGTCTGGCCGTCCTCCTTGTGCATCGCCCCAGTGATGCACGCGTCCACGCAGGGAGCTGGATCGCAGTGATGACAACTCAGCGACAGCGCCACGCCCCCGATAGCGACTCGATAGGGCTCGGCTCCGACGGTCTGGACGCGCCGCCGCGGCGGCCCTAACTCCCCGTATAACACCGAACGAAACAGATCTTTTGAGGGCGTATGCTCGACCGCACAGGCGATCTCACATGCCCGACAGCCCACACACCGCCGCGGGTCGCAGAAGAGTCGCTCCATCGCGCCTCCTTTTTGAGCCCCCTTCAGATCACAGAGGGCTGCTGAACGCTCTCAAGAATCGTGTGCACCTGATGGCGGATCTCTCTATCGCTCAATGCAGTAGGACCGGCGACGCGGAGCGCCTCGCTGTAGGGCAGCGCACCGATCACGGCTATCTCCAAGCCCTCTGCGATGGCGCGCAGCTCCCCAGGCTCGCGAATCTTATTCGCTACAGCAAAGATTCTCTTGATCCCAAGCTGTTGCGCCAATGTATAGATGCGCCGAGCGGTGATGATGCTCCCCTCGTCGGGCTCGACGACGATGAGCAGCGCGTCTACCCCTTGGGCCGTCGCTCGCCCTAGGGGTTCTAGCCCCGCTTCGAAATCTAAGAGAATCAGTTCATCGCGCTCGAGCACAAGGTGTTGCAAGAGACTCTTGAGGAAGGTGTTCTGCGGGCAGGCGCAGCCACCCCCGCCCTGACGGATCGGCCCCATCACCAAGAGCTTGATCCCGTCTCGCTCATACGCGAAGCGTTCGGGAATATCGTCCACTTTGGGGTTGAGGCGCAGAAAGCCCTCTAAAGAACCCAGGCGCTCCTCCATCAGTTCTTGCAGCTCTACTAAGGGCGTGATCTCTCCGGGGAAGCCCAAGGCTAACGCCAACGTGGGGTTGGGGTCGGCGTCTACGGCGAAGACCCGCTTTCCTTGCGAGGCCGCTTCTCTTGCTAAGAGCGCGCAGAGTGTCGTCTTGCCCACGCCGCCCTTGCCGGAGATCGCAATCTTCATAGCCGCCGCATTTTAGGCGAACTTCCCCAGATCGTGCTATGATCAAGATCAGCGAAAAAGCTGGCTAAAATCAAAATATCTTCATCGAAGCGAAATGTTATGAAGGGCTTTATAGATTCTGTAGACACCGTTGGGAGCTGAAGCATCCTTCTCAGCGAGTGAAAGCCCGCCGAAGGGAGCTTTTGAGCGTGCTTCAGTCAAACGCTTGAGGGTCAACAAGGCTTTGCAAGCACGACGCACAGCTGTTACAATGCTTCAGTACAACTTTGAAGGGAGATGTTAGTATGTCTATAGTAAAAGTTTCCCAAAAGGGACAGGTTGTTATACCCAGCCCCTTGAGGAAGAAATACGGGATTCATCCCCACAGCGAGGTGCTGATCACTGAGATGAACGGCAAGATCGTTATTCTTCCGACCTTGAAAGACCCGGTCAAAGAGGCCCGTGGCTGGCTCAAAGGGGGGAGGTCGCTGACTAAAGCACTGCTGGAAGAGAGGCGCAAGGAACGTGAGCGCGAAAAGATACGTGCTCGATAGCTTTGCCCTCTTGGCTTATCTGCAAGATGAGCCGGGAGCCCAGATCGTTCAAGACGTGCTTGCTGATGAAAGCGCCGAAATCTTCCTGTGCACCGTGAACTTGGGGGAAGTCTACTATATTACGTATCGAGAGAAGGGGGAGGCCGAAGCTGAGGAAGCGCTCTTAATCGTTGAACAACTGCCTATTGAGGAGGTCGTGCCGGATCGAGAGTTGGTCCTTCAGGCAGCGCGGATCAAGGCGAGCTTTTCGATCTCGTATGCTGACGCCTTTGTAGCGGCTCTGGCCGAGCGCAGGCAAGGCACTATAGTCACTGGTGATCCGGAGTTTAAGCAGCTTGCGCATCTCCCGATCAAGTGGCTTCTGTAAGTAATTGGTGCCAGCGAGCGGCAGGTTGTGGCATTGCTCGACCAGTAGCTCAGGGGCATCTAGATTGCGTAGCCAGGGTGCTACCCTGTGAGTGCAAGGCATATACTTGAGCGGCCATGAGTGAGCAATCTGGTGCAGCGCGCTTGAAGATCGTAATCCATGGCGCGGTGCAGGGGGTGGGCTTCCGGCCCTTCGTCTATCGCCTGGCGACAGAGCTGCGCTTGACGGGCTGGGTGCTCAACTCTGCCCAAGGGGTCTTCATCGAAGTTGAGGGCGCTAAAGAGCGGCTCGAAGAGTTCTTACGCCGACTCCCGCGCGAGCGGCCCCCACGCGCGTTCATCCAAAGTTTAGAGTCTTCGTGGCTCGACCCCGTCGGCTACAGAGTCTTTGAGATTCGCCACAGCGACGAGTCGGGCCAAAAGTCAGCATTCATTCTCCCCGATATCGCGACCTGCCCCGATTGTCTGCGAGAGATCTTCGATCCCAACGACCGGCGCTATCGGTATCCCTTCACGAACTGTACGAATTGTGGTCCACGATTCTCGATCATCGAAGCCCTGCCCTATGATCGCCCCAACACGACGATGAAGCATTTTGCGATGTGCCCCGACTGCCAAGCCGAGTATGAGAACCCGAAAGATCGGCGCTTCCACGCCCAGCCCAATGCGTGCCCAAAGTGCGGGCCGCATCTGGAGCTGTGGGATCGCCAGGGCACCGTGATCGCCACTCACGACGAGGCTCTGCGACAAGCTGCCGAAGCAATCCGGAGCGGTCACATCGTCGCGGTGAAGGGCCTGGGCGGGTTTCACCTGGTCTGCGATGCCCGCAACGACCAAGCCGTACAAGAACTGAGAAGGCGCAAGCACCGCGAAGAGAAGCCCTTCGCCCTGATGTACCCGTCGCTGGAGGTCATCAAGGCACACTGCGAAGTCTCAGATTTGGAAGAGCGATTGCTCACATCCCCGGAGGCGCCGATCGTGCTGCTGCGCCGCCAGGCTTCGCCTGGACCGTACACCGTGCCGCCGCAGGCGGCACGCGAACAGTCCAGACGAAGTCTGGCTCCCAGCGTCGCCCCGCGCAACCCCTATCTGGGCGTGATGCTCCCCTACACCCCGCTCCATCACTTGTTGATGGCTGAGCTGGGCTTCCCCATCGTCGCCACAAGCGGAAATCTCTCCGATGAGCCCATCTGCACCGACGAGCACGAAGCCCTCGAAAAGCTCAATAAGATCGCTGATCTCTTCTTAGTGCACAACCGCCCCATCGCTCGTCACGTTGATGATTCGATCGTGCGTATCGTCGGGGGACGGGAGCTGGTGCTGCGCCGCGCCCGCGGCTATGCGCCGCTGCCCATAGACCTCTCCTCTAGCCCCTCCCCCAAAGGGGGAGGGGAACCCCCCTCTCCGCGTCGGAGAGGGGCTGGGGGTGAGGTCAAGACTGTTTTATCCGTCGGCGCTCATCTCAAGAACACTATCGCGCTCTCGGTCGGCGCAAACGTCTTCATCAGCCAACACATCGGAGACTTAGAGACTCCTGAAGCGTTCAGGGCATTTCAGAGAGTCATCGCGGACTTCGAGCGGCTCTACGAAGCTCGTCCGTCAGTGATTGCCCACGATCTGCATCCCGACTATCTCTCCACCAAATATGCGCAGCAGCGCGATCTTCTCAAAGTAGGTGTGCAGCATCACTGGGCCCACGTGCTCGCGTGCATGGCCGAGAACGAGCTGGATGGCTCAGTATTGGGGGTCTCATGGGACGGCACGGGCTACGGGCTCGACGGCACGATCTGGGGCGGCGAGTTCCTCCTGGCGACGCGAGAGAATTTCAGAAGAGTTGCCCATCTGCGGACGTTTCGGCTCCCTGGAGGAGAGCAAGCGATCAAAGAGCCAAGACGATCTGCCCTCGGCGCGCTCTATGAGCTCTATGGAGATGGGCTCTTCGCTATGAAGGAGCTTGAACCAGTGCGAGCTTTCTCCGAAAGAGAGCTTGAGATCTTGCGCACGATGCTCCAGAAGAGCCTCAACAGCCCTGTAACGTCAAGTGCTGGTCGGCTCTTCGACGCTGTCGCTTCTATAGTGGGGCTGAGACAGATCAGCCGCTTTGAGGGCCAAGCCGCCATGGAATTAGAGTTCGCGCTGCACGGGATCAAGACAGATGAGCGCTATGAGTTTTCTCTCTCGGAAGAGACGCTCGACTGGGGGCCGATGCTTCGCACCCTCATCAGCGACGTGCGCGAGAGCGTTTCAGTTGGTAAGATAGCCGCGAAGTTCCATAATACTTTAGTAGAGATGATCGTCGCCGTGGCGCGGCGTGTGGGAGAAGAGAGAGTGGCGCTGACTGGCGGGTGCTTTCAAAATAAATATCTAACGGAGCGGGCGATCGCCCGGCTGCGCGAGGAGGGCTTTCGCGTCTATTGGCACCAGAGAATCCCGCCCAACGACGGTGGGATCGCGCTGGGGCAGATCGTCGCAGCGTCACATTTCAAGGAGTGAGTGACATGTGCCTTGCTGTTCCAGGGAAGATCATCAGCATCAACGAGAACGAAGACTCGATCTTGCGCACGGGGAAAGTGAGCTTCGGGGGCATCGTCAAAGAGGTCAATCTCGCGTATGTTCCCGAAGCCCAAGTCGGCGATTACGTGATCGTGCACGTGGGGTTTGCGATCAGCAAGCTCGACGAAGCCGAAGCGCAAAAAGTCTTCGAATATCTTCGCGAGATGGGCGAGCTGGAGGAGCTCAAGACCCCAAGGCCCAACGCACCGGACTCACCGTAGTTCAGAGAGCATAACCGGCTTCATCGAGCAGCTTCAAAAGTTTCTCACGATTCCCTTGATGCTCTTCGGCAAAGAGCGGCCGGCACTGCTCAATCTTGACAGATTCATTGACGAGCTTGGTGGCAAACGCCATGCACGTCGGCTCGCCGCACTCCCGACAGTTGGTCTTGGGCAGAAGCTTATAGATATCTAATACGGACAGCTTGGCGCGACTCTTGTAGCTGGGCTCGATCTCCCCCCGACGCTCATACGTTCTGTTAATCAAATCTTTGAGGCGCTCCAGAACTCTTTCGGCTTCTTCTTTGTTTTCTAAGCGCGTGACGATCACTTTATGAGGGTGGAGCGTGACCCCGCGCCCGCCCAATTTAAAGTTGAGCGTCTGGTGGGTTTGATCGTAGATCGTGCCCTTCAGTACGGCATTCAGATAGGGGAAGGCCGGGCTGATATCATCGCTCAACTCCGCGACAGCGGTGACGGTCTCGATCTCCCCAGGATGACACGGGGGGAAGAACGTCTCAATCTTGAGAAACTCTCTGAGCAACATGCTCTCATCTGGGAGATAGAATTGCTTTGAGCTCGTCTTCCGTGGGCACATGCCCGCTGATCTTCACCTCCCCATCAATGGCCACCGCAGGGGTGAAGACCACGCGACGCCGCGCGATCTCCATCATATCGGAGACGTGAATGACTTCGGCGTGCAGCCCCAACTCTTGCACGACCTTCTGCACCCGGCGCTCCGTCTCGAAGCACTTGGGGCAGCCGCTCCCTAAAATCTCGATCTTCATTGACTGAACCTCCTTTCGCACGATCTCAAAAGATAAAATTCCCCGCAAACCATCCGACCAACGTCCCCAAGATTATGATCGTCACGACGTAGACGATCGCTTTTTTTATCCCGAAGACCCGCGCGATCGCCAGCCAATTGGGGAGGCTCAAGCCCGGCCCAGTCAAGAGCAGAGCTACCGCTGGCCCCGGCCCCATCCCCAGCTTCATCAACGTGTCTACAAACGGCGCCTCGGTCATCGTCGCAAAGTAGCTGACGCTCCCAAGTATGGTCGCCAGAAACGACGCGCCCAGGCTCGATCCGCCCAGCGCCGACCGCACCCACTCTTCGGGCAAAAGCTTCCCGATGACGCCAACAACAAAGACTCCCGCTAATAATAACGGGAAGATCAATCGAACAAACCACCAGGTCTCGCCCATCCACCGCTTGAGCTCTTCTTTGGGCTTGGCCCAGAACGCATAGCTAAAGACGATCACCGTCGCGATCGCCCAGACGAACACCTTGGCCCAGTACGGCCCCTTCTGCACTAAGTAATTGGGCGCCAAGAGCGAGATCACCAATAAGACCAAGAGAGTGACATCAGCGCGCCCTATCAGCTTTCTCCTATCTGCCCCCTCACCCCTCCGGCTCCCCTCTCCCTCCGAGGGGAGAGGGGCTGGGGGTGAGGGTGAAGAGAAGACCACCGTCATCACCCAGCCGACAACGAACGCCATCACCAGCGCTGCGATGATTCTTACGAAGACCATCGTGCTGCCCAAGATCGCCCCAGTGTAGGTGAGCGCCAAGATATTCGCAGCTGGGGCAACCCAGAGAATTATAAATGCCGCGCCGATAGCTGCTCCGGCATAATACAATCCGCTGCTGACGGGGATCACGGTGCACGAGCAGGCCGCCACGAAGAAGCTTCCGCCAGCAGCGAGCGCAAACGCTTTGAGCTTCTGCGCCGTCGCGCCCAAATAATAGATGATCGTCTCCTTGGAGACGAACGTGACCATCGCACCGGCGAGCAAAAACGCGGGGATCAGACACGTCACGACGTGTAGCGCGATATAGTCTTGTAGGGCGATCAGCCCTGCCCGGATGAGCTCCCAGAGCATAGAGTTCAAATCCTCCGATGACACTATACTCTTCTGAACAGAAAAAAGCAATGATCGGCGACAGGGGGTGAGTCAGCGCGTTTTGACTTTCGCGCGCCGTTTGTGATAAGCTTAAAACATCTATGACTAAAGAAAAAAAGAAAGGAGTGCCGATTATGAGAACTGTTCTCAGCGTTCTCGTCGTGTCTTTGGCAGTTTCTGGTGGGGTGGCTCTAGCTCAAGGTGTCAACATCTGTGACTACACTCCCCCGCGCAATGAGCTCTTCGCCATCAGTCTCAGTGGGGACTATCGTTACTTTGACGATAGCTATCTCGATGATCGTGGCAACGTCAGCGTGGGGCACCTAGCCGTGCAAGGGGTCTCGTGGCTGGCTGAGCCAGAGTGGGGCTATCGCTTGGAGGGGACGGCGCGCCTAGAGCTTGGCCAAGCTATTCGGTTTGACATCTCTGTAGCGAGCACGGCCGAGCTGCGCCGTTACTTAGATGAGAATCTCTTTCTCTTTGGAGGCTTAGCCTCGAGTGGTGTGCCGGGGCAGGCTGATCTTGCTGTCACGCTGCTTGGTGGTGCGGGTTGGGGACGCTTCCGCGATGTCACACCCTTAGCCAAGGCCGTCAAGGTCTCCGAAGCCCTCCAGCAAGAGAAGATCATCTCTCAGCCGCTCTCGCAGGATCAGCTCAATGAGATCGCCCAGATCATCGGGCGGCGCGCCGAGCTGGGCTTAACGGGCGTTTTGGAAGAGATCGAAAAAGCCCTGGGGACGACCCTGGGCGTGCGCGGTGTGCTCGTGCTCCAGAGCGTGCTCAGCGATGAGAGCCGGCGCTTCTGCGGCTTCGACATCACGGCTTCAGCGGGCTACGAAGTCTTCGATCCCACAGGGACCAACAGCGCGGTCATTCAGATCGCCTCAAATCTAGCGCGCGCGCTCGACGCCGACAGCGGCTTCCTCGCCAATGCCCTCTGGCAAGCAGATCTCCCCTTCACTGGGCATGCGCGCCTGACGGCCTCGGCCAGCTACAATCGCATGCTCTCCCCCACAGCGGCGCTCACGGCTCTCTATAGCTTCTCCGGGCGACAGCGCCCTACTGAGATGACCCAGCTCCATGCGATCACGGTCACCCTCAATCTGCGCGTCTCTACGGCTCTCAATACGCTCGTGCGGGTGGAGACGAGCTGGGGGACGGGCTTCGAGGAGCCCAGTTGGGGGTTGAGCCTAGGGTTCCAATATACGCTCTATTAGGCTTTTCACCATACCGTCTCCTGACCCTCACCTCACCCTAGCCCTCTCCGCAAGCGGAGAGGGAAGGGGTGAGGTGGGGTGCTGGACAGCAAGCCCATTGAGCACTACAATTACAGTGCTATGGGCGAAGTCCGAGTGAAAGTCAAACTGACCAACGCCATAGACGAAGCCCTCGTGCGGCGCGGGATGCTCAAACCTGAGCAGGTCCGCTCCTACGAAGCCGACGCTCTTGTAGACACCGGCGCGGTGCGCTGCATCCTGCCCCCTCATGTGGTGGAGCGCCTCGGACTAGCTATCATTGGCCAGCGTGTAGCAGAGTACGCCGACGGGCGGCTCGATATCGTAGGGCTGACGGAAGCGTTCACCCTGCGGGTCCTCGATCGCGAGGAGCTGGAGAACGCCCTCGTCTTGGGAGACGAAGTGATCATCGGGCAGACGGCCTTGGAGAAGCTCGACCTTGTGGTGGACTGCGTCAACCGACGCTTAATCCCAAACCCTGCTCACCCAGACCAGCCGGTCTCCAAAGTCAAATGAGATTCATTGACGAATACCGCGATGCCAAGCTCGCCCAGCACTACGCGCGCCGGATCGCCCAGACCGTGACAAGGCCCTGGACGATCATGGAGATCTGCGGCGGCCAGACCCACGCGATCATCAAGTTTGGGATAGACGAGCTATTGCCTAAAGAGATAACTCTCGTGCACGGGCCGGGCTGCCCCGTCTGCGTCACCCCCGTCGAACTGATAGATAAAGCGATCGAGATCGCCTCGCGCCCCGAAGTCATCTTCTGCTCTTTCGGGGATATGCTGCGCGTCCCCGGCAGTAAAACAGACTTACTCTCGGTCAAAGCCCAAGGCGGCGACGTGCGCATCGTCTACTCTCCGTTAGATGCGCTGAAGATCGCGAAAGAGAACCCCAACAGAGAAGTGGTCTTCTTCGCCGTGGGCTTTGAGACGACCGCGCCGGCCAACGCCATGGCCGTCTACCAAGCTTATCATCAAAAGATAAAAAATTTCTCGCTGCTCGTCTCGCACGTCCTCGTCCCCCCAGCCATAGAAGCGATTCTCTCCTCCCCGAAGAATCGCGTCCAGGGCTTTTTGGCCGCGGGGCACGTCTGCACCGTGATGGGCTATACTGAATACGAACCCATTGCTCAAAAATACAGAGTCCCCATCGTCGTCACGGGCTTCGAGCCGTTAGATATCTTGCAGGGTGTGTATATGTGCGTCAAGCAACTAGAAGAAGGGCGCTATGAAGTCGAGAATCAATATACTCGCTCGGTGCGCCGCGAGGGGAACACCAAAGCCCAAGAGCTCATCCGTGAGGTCTTTTGTGTCGTCCCCAGAAAGTGGCGCGGCATTGGGGAGATCCCCAGAAGTGGGCTTGGGCTCACAGAGAAATACAGAGAATTTGATGCTGAGCTGAAGTTCGGCCTCACTGATCGCTCTGTGGAAGAGTCCTCGGAATGCATGGCGGGGTTAGTGTTGCAAGGGGTGAAGAAGCCCCATGAGTGCCCGGCCTTCGGGACGCGCTGCACCCCAGAGCATCCCTTGGGAGCGCCGATGGTCTCCTCAGAGGGCGCCTGCGCCGCGTATTACCGGTATCGGAGGGAACATGGCTGAAGAATTCACCCTGAGCTGCCCTATCCCCATCTCGCAGTATCCCCAGATTCTGTTAGCCCACGGGGGCGGCGGCAAACTGATGCACCAGCTCATCGAAAAGATCTTCGGCGCAGCGTTCGCGAATGAGTATCTCGACGAGCGCCATGATGGGGCGATCCTAGACCTAAACCTCTCCCCCGTCCCCTCCCCTAAAGGGGGAGGGGAACCTCCCCTCTCCGCGCCGGGGAGGGGCTGGGAGAGGGGTCTTCCAGAAGGGGTTGGGGTTAGGTCTCAAGGAGGGGTCAGAGTCGCGTTCACCACAGATTCGTATGTCGTGCGGCCGCTCTTCTTCCCCGGCGGCGATATCGGCAAACTTGCTGTCTACGGAACAGTGAATGACTTAGCGATGTGTGGCGCCCGCCCGCTCTTCTTAAGCGCGGGTTTTATCTTAGAAGAAGGGCTCTCGATGGAAACCCTCTGGAAGATCGTTCAATCTATGCGCGAAGCCGCTCACAAAGCCCACGTGCAGATTGTCACTGGGGATACGAAAGTCGTCGACAAAGGCAAGGGCGACGGGGTCTTTATTAATACTACGGGGATCGGGATCATCGAGCACAATTTAGCGGTCTCTCCCAAGAGCGTCCGCCCCGGAGATCTCATCTTGCTCAACGGGGACGTGGGGCGTCATGGGATCGCGATCATGGCCGTGCGCGAGGGGCTCTCCTTCGAGAGCGCCATCGAGAGCGACTGCGCCCCGCTCGCCGAAGTTGTGCTGAAGCTGATCGAAGCGGGGATCGAGATTCACTGTTTGCGAGATCTGACGCGCGGAGGACTCGCCAGCGCCCTCAACGAGATCGCCCAAACAGCTCACGTACACATCACCATAGACGAGAGCGCCGTCCCCGTCCGCGAAGACGTCCAGGGGGCGTGCGAAATCTTGGGGCTCGATCCCCTCTACGTCGCCAACGAAGGGCGCTTTATAGTATTCGTCGCCCCAAATGACGCTGAGCGCGCTTTAGAGATTCTGAGAGCTGTTGCACCCGAAGCCACGCTCATCGGGCGGGTCCTCGCGGAGCCGCGGGGGCTTGTAACCCTCACCAGCCGGATCGGCGCCCACAGGATCTTAGATATGCTCAGCGGGGAGCAGCTCCCACGAATCTGTTAGGATCTTCCGACAAAGAAGACGAGCAGAGGAGCATAAGCCGGATTCTGTGCCGACTCTTGCGGAGTCGGTGAGGGCCATCTCTCTAGGCGACCTACCCGGGCGCATCGAGCGGGCCACTCTCAAGCGCGCCCTTACTTGGTCTTGCTC
>Ga0197143_1002075_pt1 | contig 15556 bp, 12 predicted proteins | sample GBS70_MetaG_FD_148603 | JGI IMG/M metagenome (GOLD analysis project Ga0197143, IMG submission 148603) | Sediment microbial communities from Great Boiling Springs, Gerlach, Nevada, United States - GBS 70_MetaG | ecosystem: Environmental > Aquatic > Thermal springs > Hot (42-90C) > Sediment...
ATTTGGTTCAGCAACTTTAGGTGGTGACGATGCTACAGACGCTGTAGTTGGTATGTTTTATAGGCTTGGGCGTAACGATATAAATGTGATTATGCTTCGCGGCGTCATAATAAGCCTATTTAACATCATCGACGTTGAGAAGGTTTATCTTGAGACCGGTGTGCCTGTTGTGGGCTTAACTTTTGAGGAGTCAGAGGGGTTAGAGCACCATATTAAGCATCATTTCCCGCAAAACTGGCAGCAAAAACTTCAACAATACCATAAGATAGGGGGTCGCAAAAAAGTGGTGTTAAAAACTGGCTCAACACTCTATATACGCACAGCTGGTGTGGATGAAAAGCAAGCTGTACAGATTTTGGATAAATTTACGCTACAAGGTGCTATACCCGAGCCTGTTAGGTTGGCGCAGCTTCTAGCGCATGCCAAGTATCAGTGGGATGCGGGGATCTATTAAAGTAGGCTTGCTGCTACTATAATCATAAGAAGCTCGATGAGTAAAATTTTACCTCCAGTCTTCGCCACCTCAAACACATTATCAAAGATTTTCGAGAATTCGTTCAGAATCTTCTCCCCCATCACCTTTACTTGAGCGTATGTTATTTTAGTAATAAGTGTAGCATCTGCCAACCTCTCTTCAGCCTTTTTAGCTAAAATTCTAACAGCGTTGATTATCTCACCGACCTCTGTTAATTCGCCTAAAGGCGAGTAGCCTATTGGTGAGCGGGCTTTACCTGAAGCAAAATGTGTATCACTCGTGCAGATTTCAACAACCTTAACACCATCGATATTCACACCGTTAACTAACTTATCTCTTAAGCCTCTAACCGCGTTATTAGCGTCAGCACCAACCAGCAGAAATCTTTTACCACCTACTTCAAACAGCAACACACCTATACCGCCAGCGCCAACATCTTGCTTAAATGTAAGGTTAAGCTCTGAGGAGTGGCTGAAACCTACTCTAAAGGGGTATGTGGGGGAAGCGCGGAGTTTCTGAAGCAGCCTATTAGAGGCTTCTACTATATCGTTAAGTTCAGAAGCACTATTCGTTTCTCCTTGCGAGTTATGGGCATCAACAAGGATCAGGTCGCTAAACCCTAATTCTGCTGCATTCGCCCTAATCTTCTCACCCACTTCGCGTGGAAAATCCTCCATACCTGCTGGTGCAAGTGTTATCGTAAGTAAAGCGGTTCCGTTAAAGGCGATACCATTTACCGTAGCCTTACCATAGGTTTCCGTAAGAAACTCTGTGCAAACCCTAGAGCTATTGATCGACTTAAGGTCGTCTAGACTTTTAAGTAGCAGCTCAACATCTCTTTTTGAAGGAAGGTTCAAGTCGTGGCTTGAAAAGCTATGCAATATTAAGGGTGCAAACTTATCCGATAGCCGCTGCTGCATTTCAAACGGGATATTGCTGCTACCTATACTAGCAAATGGTCCTGGGTGTACATCAGAAACTACTATCGCTGGGTTGGTGTGGTTTGTAGAGAATGTGAGAAGGTAGGTCTTGATCTGAGCTTCTTCACTCCTTTCTTCTATTAAACACTCTAGTAAGTCTGGTTTATCAGCAGCCCAAGCCTCTAGAAAGGCTCGGAGCATCTTGAAAGAGTTAAGATATTTATCACCCGACGCTCGATCAACCACCACAAGATAGATTCCGACAGAAGCAACAAAAAGGGAGCCTAAGATAAATGGCGATAGGTTATTTGGTATAAGATTTTGTGTCACAAAGTAGATTAATAGGAAGAATGTGAGTGGTTGGAAGATCGCCACACCTACACCTTTAACATCGCCTCCACATACCGCTGCGACGAATATCACTAAACGAAAAGCTACAGCGACAAAGAAACCCACGATAAATAATGCAGAAAAGGCTGTAGGTAGCAGAGGAGATAGGGCTAAACCTAATAATGCAGGTGTAATCCAGCAACAATTTGCGAGATAAGATACTGCCATCAACCGCTTTAAAGTAGCCACAGGGTAGTTGGTGAGCAACATTTTCTCAACCAAAAAGGAGATCAATAAGAGGGTTAGTAAAGAGGGCAGAAGATATACAAGGGCAGATAAAGTTGTTAAGAAAGTTGGTAGAAGGCTAAGCACCGTAACACTTAACACACATATTGTCGCAGAGGCTCTGGTAGAAGGTAGTCTAAATAATAGAGTATACCGCCTCTGGAGGTTGGCTGTAGCTTCCAATATAGGCCCCTTTTGTCACACAGGAAGTAAGATTCTAATCAAGATAGATATAACTATCAACGCCACAGACATAGCGACCACGATTTCAGGTCTAATCTTAACACCTTTAGTTTCATCCTCAAAGAAGCGAAGCAGCCCAGCGCTTGAAGCTGGAAGAGGGGCTTGCTTCTTTTTACTCTTACTCATCCGCCTACACCTAATCAGAACAACACCAAAAGAAGAGATTAAAATATCTTTCTGATCATTTTTACCCGTTACTATCACTCTGCGAGCGTCAGCTATTTGCCTAGTTAATTGTCTTGGTAGAAGGGCCAGGGAGGGGTTATTTACTCTATCTGCCTCTGCACTTTTATGTGCTATTGATTGGCTTTTAGGTCTATTTTAGGATACGCCTTCAGTTAATTTTTGTAATCACAATATAAATAGTTTTATGTGTAAGGGCTAAGGCGATATGCCCGAACGAGTCTTACCGAATTCGTCGTATCTTAATGCAAAATCTACAACAGGTACTTATACCAGGGTAAAAGATACAAGTAGTATAAGCGGAATGTGCCCAATCTGTATATATGATTGCCCAACTCTCTGCCAGATAGGGTTAGCAGCATTTCGGGGTAGGGAAGCGTTATACCCCCAACCAAAGTATTTTGGCTACAGCACCGCAGGAGCATTAAAGGACTTCGGTCTAGACTGGTCACACTTTAATATACAAGCTGAACTTTTTGGTGTTAATGGTATAGAACAGAACCCAGATAAGATGCTTTTCCCTGCAGCATCAACTGAAACGGTGATAGGGGGAATCCGCACAAAGATTCCTGTACTCATAGGTGCTTACGGATCTACAGATGTCGCTAGGTTGAACTGGGATGGATTGGCTATAGGTGCGGCTATATCGGGAATCGGCATCATAATTGGCGAGAATGTTTGTGGCGTAGATCCAGATGCGCAGATAACAAACGGGAAGTTAACCCACTCTAAGGAGCTTAAAAGAAGAGTCGAGACCTACAGATCCTTCTACGATGGAGAGTATGGTGATGTGATAGTTCAAACTAATGTTGAGGATCAGCGGTTAGGTGTAGACGTTTACGCATTATCAAGGCTTGAAGTTAACTCGATAGAGCGTAAGTGGGGGCAAGGTGCAAAGGCGATAGGAGGGGAGATAAGGGTCAGAGATTTAGATCACGCTATTGAGTTAAAGAAGAGAGGGTACGTAGTTATACCAGACCCAGAGGATCCTGCTGTTCAAGAAGCGTTCAAGCAGAAATTATTTGACTCCTTCGAAAGGCACAGCCGAGTCGGGGTTATAGATGGAAACGCTATCATTGAGGATGTAGAGTGGCTAAGAAGTCAAGGTGCGAAAAGAGTGGGGCTTAAAACCGGAGCATATAGGCCGGCAGCTGTCGCTTATACATTGAAGATCGCCTCACAAGCCAGATTTGATTACGTAACTTTTGATGGGGCGGGTGGAGGGACGGGTATGAGCCCTGTGTCGATGATGGATGAAATGGGTATACCTACGGTTTATCTGGAGGCGATCGTCTTGCGGTGCGCCCAGATTCTAAAGAAGAGAGGTTTCTTTGTGCCAGACATAGTTATGGCTGGTGGATTCATAGAGGAGAGCCAGATCTATAAGGCGATAGCACTAAGCAACTTTGGCGACGGCCCGTTAGTTAAAGGCGTGGTCTTGGGAAGAGCACCTATCACAGCAGTAATGAAGGCAAGATACTATGTAGAGCTGGCGAGGGCGGGCAAGCTGCCAAGAAGCTTCACAGACGAATATGGCTCAACTCCTGAAAGGTTCTTCCGCTGCTCAGCCGAATTAAGAGAAAAGTATCGTGAAACATTCGATAAGATACCTTGGGAAGCAGTTGGACTCTACAGCTACCTCTACGATAGGATCAGAACAGGATTACAGCAGCTGATGGCTGGCTCCAGAAGATTTCGCCTAGATCTACTTGACAGAAGCAACTTAGTCGCTCTAACCGAGAGAGCCTCAAAAGCCACAGGAATACCGATGCCGCACGAAAGTGATCTTGATCTAATAGAGCAAATACTTACAGGTTCTCTGTAGGGAGTAGCGGCATCCCTACACAGACTCCTCTTTTCTTCTAACATATCTAATGTTTTCACATCTGCGATTTGAACTTTCTAACTGCCGGTTCCGGTTGTGTCATTCTCTCGTTTTCCGGTTAGAGGTTGTAGGAGGTGCAGCTATGCGAAATGGCGATCAGCTCTACCCACTAAAACAGCTTGTTGTAAGACTTCTAGACAATGTTTAAAATAGCTGCTTGCCTAAAGGTGCCTTCGATAAGCTTGAGTAGCAGTATAGCCTTCCAGTATTATAGCGAAGTCTTAAGACTCCTTACTGAGCATCACCGATGGTTCTCCGAATGCATACCTCTTATCGCTAGTGAAAATGTTCCATCCCCAGCCGTTCGTGAAGCTATAGTAAGTGACTTCGGCAACAGGTATGCTGAAGGTTGGCCTGGCGAAAGAGTTTATGCGGGTTGTCTCTACATAGATCAAGTCGAAAATATATGCATCGAGCTTGCAAAGATGCTCTTTAGGGCTGAGTTTGCTGATGTTCGCCCAGTTTCTGGTGTATGCGCCAACCTTGCTGTGTATTCGGCATTCACAGAACCTAATGATATAATGCTTACCTTAGCGATACCTAATGGTGGGCACATATCTATGGGGAAAAAGGAACTCTTCGGTACAGCTGGTTTAGTTCACGGATTGAGGGTTGAATATTTGCCTTTTGATAAAAATGAGATGAACATTGATGTGGATGAAGCGAAAAAAGAAATCGAATCGATGGTTAAGAAGGGTGAAAAACCCAGACTCGCTATGCTAGGTGGAAGCCTCATCCTCTTCCCACAACCAGTAAAGGAGCTGTCAGATATACTTCACCAACACGATGTGTTAGTCTGCTATGACGCAGCACACGTGGCTGGGCTAATAGCTGGTGGCCAATTCCAAGATCCGTTAAGAGAAGGCGCAGACATCGTGACACTCAGCACACATAAAACACTCTTTGGGCCTCAAGGCGGAACCATCGTTTCGTTTTTAAAATTTGCTGAGCGGATTAAAAAAGCGGTCTTCCCAGGGACGTCAAGTAATCACCATCTCCACCATATGGCTGGTAAAGCGATAGCGTTTGCCGAGATGCTGGAGTTCGGCTCAGATTACGCAACTCAAGTCGTTAAGAATGCGAGGGCGTTAGCGCAAGCACTCTACAACAGAGGGATCCAAGTCCTTGGTGCTGAAAAAGGGTTTACTAGATCTCACCAAATAGCTTTAGACGTTACAAAGTATGGAGATGGAGGAACTTTGGAGAAGAAGCTCGAAGAATGCAATATTATAGTCAATAGGCAGCTTATTCCAGGTGATATTAAAGCCGGTAGAAACTATATGCATCCAGGTGGGCTCAGATTAGGAGTATCCGAGGTTACAAGATTGGGTATGAAAGAAGTGGAAATGGAGGAGATTGCCGAATTCATAAAAATGGTAATCATAGATAAAGAGGAGCCGGAGTTGGTGCGTAAGAAGGTCAAAGCGTTTAGGATGAACTATCAAAGAGTTCATTACGCATTTGAAAATGAAAGAGAAGCATACGCTTATGTCAAGATAAGATGAATTAAGGTTAGTCAGGGGATATGTAAGAAAGTAGGTCTGCTTGTAGGCTGCTCTGCGTAGTTCCAAAAAGCTCCTCTAACTCTTTCACTAATACGTCAAATCGCTTTTTCAGATACTCTTCTACATCAAATCTATTTAGCAGCCTAGCGGCTAAACCAACATACTTTTCAATACTACTTTGAGTTACTGTAGCTAGAAGTGTGTCTCCACAAACTGGGCAGATGCCTCGCAAAGGTATGCGCCTAAAGCTTTTGCCGCATCTTCTGCATCTGAACTTCTGAGTAGTGTATGCGCTTAAGTTGCCTTGTATATCACGTAGTAGATGAGTTTTAAGCACAGAAGAGACAACAACCGCGGGGTCTACAGCTCTTATTAACGAAGCTAACTCAACTTGCTTCTCCACTTTTTCAGTCACGGTCTTTAGTGTAGAGTAGGCGCTTCTCACTCTACCTATCGCTAGATGGTTTGTAGAGTGTGTAAAGTGGAAGCCTTCATACTGCTCCTTCTTATTCAATCTTTTCTTTACAACGTCGATCAAATCTAGAACGCTTTGCGGCATATCTCTTCTAAGAGTAGCTTCATAGAAGGTAAGCGGGTATTCTGCTGCGCAGTCAAAGTTATGGGCTTGCCGCTGAAGCTCCTTTGGAAGGATTATGGGTTGTAAGAGTAAAGGCGCGTCCATTAAGCCGCCTATCTGCTCAGGTAAGAACTCTCTAGAAGTTTTTAGGAGTAAATCAAGCAGTAACATAATGCTGTCACCATCTCCGTCACAATCACGCCTCTTTGCTGAATGCCAATATGGGTGTGCATAGCATACTTGTGTATTGGTGAAGCCAATCACCCGCCCTAAAACGCCAACTGAAGTGTGTGGAGCAAGTCCTACAATCAAGCAGCCAATGAGATCTTCCTTGTCTCTAAAATTGTAAACAGCTTCTAATACATAGAACTTGGTTAGTAATTCGTCAATAAATCTTGCTGCATTCAACAGATGTTCAGCAGCATCTATTGGTAGGATCACGTCTTGCACGAAAAGCTCGAGGATCTGCTCACCATCTACAAGAGGGTGACCATATATGTCAACATCGTAACCAAGAGCTTTTAGACGCTCTACCGACACACCGATTTGATTCGGCTTGAAATGAGTTAAAGCTACATTGGTGGCATCAAACCGAATCGTCCCATCCTTGTATACATATAGGTTATGCTTCTGCCGAAGGATGCCCTTCTCTATGGCTTCAGGCATCTTTGTGAAGTTCATAAGCGATTTAACACCTTTTAGAGGTGAAAACGCTTTAACGCCAAGCCGCTCTTCAGCACGCTTTAAAACCTCCTTAATAGGGTAAACTGTCGTCTTGTAAGGTACACCACTTAACCTACAGGTGGGACAGACTTCGCCTTTAAACGATCGACCACAATTAGGGCAGCTTCTAATCAAATTAACGGTAGAGCCGCAATTGGGGCAGCTCGCTGAAGTCGAGTGGGCACCACAGGTTTCGCAGACAGCGTTAATAAGATCAACAAACAAGTTTCCTCTACTCGCAGCATCCAGCAGATCTCTTTTAGGACCGCCTTGCTCACCAACGGGGAAGAGTACGTGAACAGGCGGCTTCATCTTCCTCATAACAGCTTTCTCAGGCCTACCTACTCTCACCCCAACAAAGGCTGAAGACTTACGTCTAATCTCTACCCCAGCACACTTAGAGAGGAAAGAGAGGGTATCCTCCCAACCAGTCACCTCTAATTTTTCTCCCAACTTTAGAGTTCGTTTAAGAGCCTTAGCATCCTCACCCTCAACTAACCACCCCTTCTTACTTCGCCTATGTGGTACACCAAGCACCTCTAAGATCTGCTTCACATCTTCATCCTCAAAATCGACAAGACAAGCGTCGTCGACAACTTTAAGCGTGTTACGGAGCCTAAAAATATCTTTGAGCTGTAGAAGGTCCCAGAAATATGTGTATCGTGGGTGGAGGGGTATCTGAAGAGCTTCGCTTAAAGCAAAGGCGGTCTGGCAAGAAATCTTAGTTTCAATAGGGCGTTCTATTAGATCATGGAGCGTCTGCTCATCCAATCCAACTGCTTTGCTGCATTCAGCAACACTTCGAAAAACATCCTTAATTCGCTTCCTCAAATCTTGCGCCCACCATTCCTCAACATAACCTGAGGGGAGCAGACGTGCATTATTCTCTAAGAAGTCGCCAAAGCTGATCAAGATGTCGCCTAAATATAGCACTGACCGAAGACTTTCTCTAACTCGATGTGCCAACTCCACACTCTCAACCCTAACAACAGAGCCGTCAACTAGCTTCACTATAGGAGGGTCGATCTGGTCTACGAACGTTACGGTAGCGGCTTTACCGGGTACATCTAACTTTACTTGTGTACCTACAACTATAGCGTAATCTAGTAGCACCGCTACTGAAGGATGTATACCAACTACCGAGAGACCTGTATTATAAGACCTACCATATCTAAGTCTAAAACCACCTACACGATTAGGAAATGAGAGGACTGCTCTGCCAGCTATCACTTCGTGAAAGTGCGAAGCCTCGACTCTGGACTCTTCAACATCACGCTGCACACCACCCTTTAACTTGTTTAACCACTCCCAGCCTGGTATAGAGAGTGCCTCGATCAGTTTAATCAACTTCCTCCCACGCCCTATTATACCGTCATTTAGTACTCTAAGCGCCCCACCTCTAACCCTATCTGTTTCTATTCTTTTCATCCCTCGGTGTACAACAACCTCAACCGGATCAGTTTCGACACCATTAATTTCAACCGGTAAGTTAGTTATGGCTAAGTGGATATCTTCATCGCTGACCTTAAACTGGAAGTTGCCTACTTCACGCTCATAAATTCTCAACTCCTCTATAAATCGCCCGACTTCATCTTCACCCCAAGCATTACATCTATAGCGATCCAAACCAAGCTTCGTCCTCAAACGATCCGCCAAAACAACAGTGAAAGCAGCCTCGGTTCCTCCGGCTGAGCGTATAGGTCCGGCAAAGTAGATTGCAGCGTAACTCGACCCATCCTCATTCTTCTTTATCTTCACAGAAGAAATGCCCTGCAAAGGCGCTACCGTAACACCTTCTGTAACAACCGCTAAACCAACTCGAACACCCCAATCCAAGGCCTCCTCCTTCTCAAAAAAACCAAACTTACCCAAAGCGACTTCCTCGGCCAAGATAAGCGCAGCCCGATCACTACTCCCTTCAGTCTCAAGAAGTTCTCTAAGCCTATCACCTACTTTAAGACCCAAAAGCAGCTCAACGCGATCTGCCAAATCATAAGCAAGGATAGACTCCACAGAAGTGGATGGATCAAGACCCCTTGCCCTAGCTCTAGCGGCTACTTCTCTCATCTTTTCTAAAGATGTAAGCAGCTGAGTAAAGTATCTCCTCTGCTTATCGGACAAAGCGCCTTTAAGTAGGCTATCTACTTGTGACATCATGTGATATCACGTCCCCGCACGCTCCACAGCTTTTATAATATCCTTCACGATCATCCTTCCTTCTTTAGACTCAATAAGAGTTCCTATTACCAAAATTTCAGCCCCATTCTTTACTAACTCAGCCGCTAAATCCGGTGTGGTTATGCCGCCGCCTACGATCAGAGTACCTTCATAAACCGTCCTAACTGCTCTTACTGTTTGTGATGTCACATGTGATGTCACACCTGAACCGGCTTCTAAGTAAAGGAAGCGCATGCCCAAATACTGTGCGGCTAATGCGTACATCGCTGCGATCTGCGGTTTGGACTGCGGTATCCCCCTAGCTCTCCCGATGAAACCTGCGGCACCGCCTTCTCCAACTATAAGATAACCCATTGGAATTGCCTCTAGGTTGTATTTTTTAACTAAAAGCGCGCCTAAAGCTTGAGCTTCCGTTATAAAATAGGGGTTTTCTGAATTTAGTAAGGAGCTAAATAAAATAGCGTCAGCGCTGGGAACTACACCTGTGACGTTACTTGGGAAGAGAATAATAGGCTTTGTGGTTGTTTTCTTAAGAGCCTTTACAATGTTATCGAGCTCTATTTGATCCATAGCTGTAGATCCACCTACCAGAATCGCAGCCACACCCGCTTCATCGATTTCTCTGGCGATCTCAACAGCTTCGCTTTCTGCTAAACCCTCTGAGTCGATAAGCCCGAAACAGAGAGCGCCGCGTCTTTTAATCTCCTCTTTTATGTACTCCTCTACTTTATATCTTCTGCCCACTTTTAATCTTCCCTGCCATAAATTGATCCACAAATTCATTGTAAATATCTATCACTTCCTTTCTTCCAGCAAATTCATAATCTAATATAAGCCTACAGTTCCCGCATGAAATCTTAGCTTTATTCGTTTCAATTACGTGAACTTTTACAGCGCTAACTCCACAGTTGGGGCACCCGAAGACCTTTGGTAGGGTTTTCTTAATTACACGAATTACTTTCCTTCTGCGCCTTCCCAAGCCGATCAAAGTATCGTCCATTGTCCTTAAAAGCTCTACTTCTTTTTCCGGGAAGAACCTTTCCACTTTTTTACACTTTATGTAAGGCATCTTCCAACCTTCTTTTTGACTACACAATACCCCGAAGATAATACTAATTATCCAGTTCTGTATACATTCTAAAATCATGCTGCAAACACTTTTAGAGAAAGACGCGTTCTTACAACTACTCTTACAAGAGACGACTCTCTCGAAAGCACAAGTAGACACATTACTTTGCGAGCTAGACGGGTTAACGAAATTTGAAAATTTGAAGGAGAGGATTCAAAAAAGAGACAGAAAAAATATAACTCTAGGCTCCTATCTAAGAACGAAAAAGCAAGCGTACAAGCGGGTAAAAAAAGCACTAAAGACGATCTTCTTACTGATGTATTTAGGCATAATTCCCAAAGATGCTATTAATTCATTATACCGAGCTGCCGAGTTAATGAACCGAGTTAGAAATGCTGAACTTACTGACGCAGAAAAACAGAACATAATGGGGGTGTTAGAGGAGACGTTGGCAAGGCTTATCGTGATATCACAGTAAAGGTCAAATATCACCATCACGTATCATCAAGCGATGCTAGAGGTCACATTAGCTATTGTTGCGATAGTGATTGCCGCTTTGGCATTTATGGCACCCAGCTTAAAGCGTATTAGGATGGAAAACGTCGACGATCTCATTCTAGCGATAACCGAAGAGTATTCACGAAGAGTAAGTAAGTTAGAAGGAAGGCTTGTCGATCTTCAGGTTCGTTTGGATATTTTAGAGAGCCAGTTGGAGAAGGGACAAAGACAAAAGCTTCCGTCTTCCGTAGTTCAAAAGGAAGGGCGAATTGTGATGTCACAAGAAGACAAAAATGATATCACAAAACCATTAGAAAGGCTAGGTGACCTTGAGTTAAGTATACTCAAGTGTATCCAGGAGGGTGCTAAATCGCCTAGCGAGGTAAGGTCGGTTGTTGGTCGTAGCAGGGAGCACGTTGCTAGGGCGCTTAAAGAGCTTTATGAGAGGGGGTTCCTTGACAGGCGTGGGGGTAGGCCTTTTATCTATTCACTCTCCGAGAAGGGCAGGTCTGCTCTTAAGAGTATAGGTCTTAGTATTTAGGGAAATCTTTCGGTATATGTAGCCTGCTCCGACTCTTACTCGTTTTAGTATTCTTCTATCTACTAATCTGTTTAAGTAAGTTGAGAGTGTCGTGATTTTGATGTGTTGCTGGTACTTATCTTCGTATGCTACTTGGAGGTCAGATGTTGTGAAGGAGGAATATGGGAATTGCTCATCTATAAGCCTCGCTACTTTCGAGAAGATCGTATCATCCCCTAACTCGTTTTCCACCTTTTCCCCACCCAGAAACTCATAAACTTCTATTATCCTATTCATCTTTTCTTTAGTAAGATTCCCTTCTATCGATAGAACATACTTGCTACCTTCATCGTCTGTAAACTCTATCCTCATGCGTTTTGGCATCTGCTGAACAAACAGCATAGCCAGCCAAGACTTAAGTTGTATAGGTGTGAATCTGTGAACTATCTAGTAAAAATTGTTACGCATCCATCACTGAGGTGACATAAAATTCTGTGACAACTGTTCACTTGTTTACATAGTGGTGCCAATGTTGCGAATTTTATCCTGACCTTTTTCCAGTGGAAAAAAAGGGGTAACGCCGGACGGCTCTTAACAGAGAAAAGAGGATGTAAATGGCTTCCAGTGGAAATAAAGGGGTCAAAAAAATGTAGGAAAAAGTACTTCTTCACAAAGGTTGACTGGGGAGTGACCCCTATCTTTCCTGTGTAAAATGTGGCCTTTACAAGGAATGCTGGTGTTAGCTTTATTTTAGCTGATTATCTCTTTATTTAAACTGAACATAATTATAGCTGCTTTCTTCTATACCAAGATCGGGCTAGTTGCAAGTTTGCAACAACTACCTCAAATAGTTAAGTTAGGCTAGTTGCTGTGGAAGTGGTGGGGTGTGCCGCAATGACTGATTTCCAATCTCTAGATCAAAAGGAGCTACTTAATTCAATTTTCACAAGAGCAGCGAAAGGTTCCAGAATAGTCAAGGATCCAGAGCCTTTAAGACCTGACTACATTCCACCTAAACTTCTTTTTAGGGATGAGCAGATAACGGCTGTTGCGCAGATCGTCGCACCTATTCTCCGTAGACAGCGTTGTTCCAATATTCTTCTCTATGGGAAGACTGGAACGGGTAAGACGGCAACCGCTCGTTTAGTTCTTAAAGAGTTAGCTAGAAAAGCTAAAGATCTTAACCTCACGATCTGCTTATGTTACTCTAATTGTAGGCTTGCTGGCACCGAGTATAGAGTTGTTTTGGATCTTGCTGAGGCTATTGGGGTTAGGTTGCCTTTTACAGGATTGTCTCTTGGTGAAGCGTATAGTAGGGTCGCTTCGCAGATTTCGAACGAGGCTTTGAATCTTCTTGTGGTGCTTGACGAAATAGATTTTTTGGCGAAGAATTCTTCCGGTAACCTTCTTTACGAGTTAACACGTTCACACGATATGTTAAGTCCTGGTAATGTCTCTCTAATTGGTATATCCAACGATCTTAGGTTTAAGGAGCTTCTTGATCCACGTGTGCTGAGTAGTCTTGGTGAGGAGGAGATGGTTTTTCCACCCTATTCGGTAGAAGAGCTGCGACTGATTTTAGAGAATCGAGTCAAACTTGCTTTTAACGAAGGGTGTATAACTGACGCGGCAATAAATCTCTGTGCTGCCTTAGCGGGCTCAGAGCATGGAGACGCTAGAAGAGCGGTTGATTTACTGAGAGTCTCTGCAGAAGTCGCTGAGCGAGAAGGCTCTCAAAAGGTTGAAGAGCGACATATTAGAATTGCGCTTCAGAAGATGGAGCAGGATAGGTTGGTTGAGGCGCTTAAGGTCCTTCCCTTACAAGCGAAGCTTATACTCTTAGCTGTTGTGCGGTGTGAGACCACGCCGACAACGGGCTCGATCTATAAGACATACTCTAATTTAAGTGATAGAGTGGGTGTGGAGACTCTTACGCCGAGGAGGGTCAGTGGGATACTCTCTGAGTTAGATATGCAGGGGTTGATCTCTGCCGACGTTTTAAGTAAAGGGCGTTATGGTCGATCTAAGCAGGTTACGCTTTTAGTGCCTAAATCACTTATTCTAGATGTGTTCGCTCAAGATCCTGTTGTTTCCTCTCTTGTTTAGAGAAATCTATCGTTAAGACCTGTAGGGTGGAAAGGTCAACTACAGGTAAGATCGCTGGTGTTGGGACTATGCCCATGTCGAGTTGGTAACTTGTTTGCATCTGCCATGTTCCTGTGTTTAAGAGAAGGCAGCCTCTGTAGCGTTCAGAATCAAGTATATGCACGTGCCCAGATTGAAAGATATCAGGAATTTCATCGATAACGAGAAGATCTTCTTCAGCTGGTAAGATTGGTGTTCTTCTCCCGTAGACTGGCGCAAGGTGTCTAGCCTTTAGAAGGCTTTTCATAGCTAACGCAGGTCTTTCAACACTTAAACCTGCGGTTGTTGCTAGGATGTCTTCTAAGCTTCTGCCGTGGTACATCAATATCTTAACACCTTCCACTTCTAACCAAGCGGGGTTGCTGAGCAGATGAATGTTTGGCAGTTTGGTCAGGGGTTCAGCAAAGCTACCTGATATCGGCGGCTGAGGTTGAGCCTGCCTAACAGGTTCGTGGTTACCTGGGCAGATGAAAATCTCTATATAACTGGGTATCAGCTTTAGAAGTTTAGTTAGTTCGGTTATCTGCTTTATAACATCAGCTATTTCCAGCTCTTTATCTTGATTAGGGTAAACGCCTACTCCATCTATAGCGTCGCCGCAGATCAGAAGGTAGCGTAAGTGGGCTGCTACCTCATCTTCCCTTCTATTCAACCATTTGATGAATGCTTGAAAGGCATCCTTTAAGAAAAATTTGCTACCCACATGTAGATCTGATGTTAAAGCGGCGTAGATTCGCCTTTTGGAGGTGTTAGGTATGTGTTCAGGTATATCAGGCAGGTTTATGGATTCAACGACGAAGATGTTCTTTTTACTCGAAGATATTGTAGCAACCACCAGCGAATCTAAAGGTACTTCTTGGATGCTCTTTACTACAGAGGGGTCAAAGGCTGTAGCTTCCACTCTACCCGTTTCGTCCTCCAGAACTATAGTTGCAGACCCTCTTCTAATACTCTTTGAGTAGACTAAGCCTGCTACCCTAGTGGATCTCTCAGCACTTACTTCGGATATTGTATGAAGGTTGCTACTATCGACTCTCTTCTTTATCAGATTTAGAAGTTTTCTATATCTGCTTGAGAATAGGTGCTGGTACCCTGTTGTTCCCGGAACTGTTTTAAGTTTAGTTATATTCGACAAAATCTTAAAGTTTGGTGTCTCTTCGATTTTGCATATTATCTCCTTCACAACTTCTTTCTCCTCTTTCTTTACTAAACGTTCAATATCTTCCACTCTAATTGTTCTGTCCTCACCCTTCTGTCTGATTACTTCGTTAATTAGCACATCTAAGTCAACGCTTTCCGAGATCTGCCGCATGAGATCGAATGCTTTAGGCTCGATCTGATACCCTTTTGCAACTGCTTCCCGTATTATTTGGGCTAAATTGTCAGAGCGACTTGCCGCCAACTATAGGCGAGTATGGTAAGGTAGGTGGTTAGATAAAGCATCTTCTATACCTTAACTTTTTAAGTGTTAAGAAGATTAACAGCTATTGTATGAGCATCCCTCCGAAAACTTTGAAATCAGAACTCATCTATAGCGGGCGTGTTATATCGCTTATCAAAGATACTGTGATCTTACCATCTGGGCGCACAGCGATAAGAGAAAAGGTTATGCATCACGGGAGTGTGGGTATTCTACCTGTGCTTGAAGACGGAAGATTAGTCTTAGTTAAGCAGTTTAGGTATGTTGTAGGCTTCGACCTCCTCGAGATACCTGCAGGGACTATTGAGGAAGGCGAATCGCCAGAGGCGTGCGCTGCACGCGAGCTGCTTGAAGAGACAGGTTACCGCGTTGACAAATTGATTCCTCTCTCAGCCTTTTATCTCGCACCCGGCTATAGTAATGAGTTTATGTGGCTTTTCAAGGCTACTGAGCTTAAAGAGGGTGAGATGAGACCTATGCCTGATGAGTCGATAGAGGTTAAAAAGATCGATCTTGACGAAGCTCTCCAACTGATTAAAAGCGGTGAGATAAGGGACGTTAAGACTATATGTGCCATCCTACTCTATGCTCTTTTGGAGA
>Ga0197143_1002076_pt1 | contig 15549 bp, 10 predicted proteins | sample GBS70_MetaG_FD_148603 | JGI IMG/M metagenome (GOLD analysis project Ga0197143, IMG submission 148603) | Sediment microbial communities from Great Boiling Springs, Gerlach, Nevada, United States - GBS 70_MetaG | ecosystem: Environmental > Aquatic > Thermal springs > Hot (42-90C) > Sediment...
AACACCTCAGAAGAGTCCTCTGGATAATGGGAGTAAGTGTTTCTTTGCATAATCCCCACTTCAGAACCTATTTTATGAAAAAAAGAAGAGAAGGAAAACCTTATAAGATGGCTATTATGTGTGTTATTCACAAATTGATAAGAACTATTTACTCTATGCTCATTAATAAAACTCATTTTATCTCTCCCGAGGAGGATTTATGTCAAAATTCTTCATAGTTGACTCCTTAAATTTAACAAATATATTATAAAGAAAAAAATAAAAAAATTACAAAGAACTTGACAAATTTTAAAATTTCCTGTATTATTTAAATTATGCATTGCGTAAATTTAATGCGTAATTTTCCTTCCTCCCGGGAAGGAGGGGCATGGGTATAAAAAGAGTTGAAGGTTTACACCTTGCTCTTTCCCATGCCCTTCTTTTTAATAAAAAGGAGGTTTTTCTATGATAAACTTTTTATTTTTCTTTATAATGCTAACAGGAAATGAAATTTTAAAAAAGGTTGAAGATACATATAATGCTCCAAAGGATAAGGTTTCTGAAATAAAGATGGTGCTTGTTGAACAGGATGGCTCCCAAAAACAAAGGGAAATGAAAATCTGGATGAAAGGAAAACATAAAAAACTTTTTACTTTCAAATCCCCTGCTGATGTAAAGGGAGTCGGTTTTCTTGTTTTATCTGATGATGAACTATACCTTTATCTTCCTGCATTCAAAAAAATAAGAAGGATTGCATCCCATGTGAAAAATGAGTCATTCATGGGAACTGATTTCTCCTATAATGACCTTGCGAAAAGTGAGTTCACAAAAAATTATAATGCCAAAATTCTTGAAGAGAATGAAAATCAGTATGTCCTTGAACTTATGCCAAAACCAGAATCTGATGTTGATTATTCAAAACTCATAATGTTTGTCAATAAAAATGTCTTTCTTCCGGATTCAATAAAATTTTTTGATAAAGGAGGACACCTTTTCAAGATAATGAGAAACAGGAAATTCAGTCAGATAAAGAACTACTGGGTAATTGGTGAAATTGAAATGGAAAATGCAAAGGATAAACATAAAACTATAATGGAAACCATTAAAGAAGATATTGATACTGGTCTTTCTGATGAAATTTTTACACAAAGAAATTTAAAAAGAGCGGAATAGGAGGAAAAATGAAAAAATTTCTTACATTTTTAATTTTTTATGGAATCCTCTACTCTACTCAAATAGGAGGTGAGACAAAATTAAACAATTTCTATTACATTTTTTCCGGTGACAGTGTAAAACCTGTTCCCTATATGTTCCATCAATTTAAAGTTGAATTTTATGAGCATTTTGAAAAATATGATTTTACCGGCTCTTTACTCTTCAGATTATGGACAGAGAAAAGTGCACTCAGTTTTTCAGGACTTTCAAATCCATCTTTTAAAGTAGAACCTCATTTATGGGAATTATACCTTGCCATTTACGGATTTATTTTTGATAATCTTGACTTGAAAATAGGAAAACAGAGAATATCATGGGGGACTGCAGATAAACTTAACCCAACAGACATTTTAAATCCTTACGATTTACAGAACCCTTTTGATTTTGGAAAAAAAATGTCTTCAGAAGCAATTTTATTTGATATTTCTTTGCCCAGAGAATTTACTTTTGAAGGTGTGTTTATTCCAAAATTTGTTGCTCCACTTTTACCAAAAGGAGAATTCCCCTTATTTCTCTTTATTGAAAATCCAGAGATAAAAGAAAAGGAAGATACAATTATTTATCCTGAGGAGAAAAATTTCAAAAATTCAATGTTTGCTGGAAAAATGTATGGAAAACTATTTAAATGGGACTTTTCTTTATCGTATTTTTACGGATATGATAACTTCCCTCTTCCATCAAATATTAATTTAATACCGATTGATACTCTCGGAAATTTAAAAATGGAAACAAAACTTAAATTCCCAAAAGTTCAAATGATAGGATTTGATTTTTCAGGAGAATTCAAAACAATTGGAATATGGGGAGAATTGGGCTATTTTAATCCCCATAAATTTATCCTTAAAACCACTATTCCAATTTCGTCACCTCCTTATTTCATAGAAAAGGATTCAACCTTACTTAAAGAGCCTTATTTAAAATTTACCTTCGGATTTGACTATACTTTTAAAAACGGTATATACATAAACACACAATGGAATCACGGGTTTTTCTTTGAAAGGGGTGAAGAATTACATGATTACTTTGTAGCAAGAGGTGAGAAAAAGTTTTTTAGAGAAAAATTGAAAATAGGTTTAGCAGGAATTTATGAAATTGCTGACAGAGATTCAATCCGTGATAATTACGGATATGGAATTATTCCTGAAGTTTTATATAAACCTCATGACAATGTAGAGATAAGTTTGGGAACAATCCTTTTGGATGGAAAAGGAAAAAGTATCCTCGGTTTATGGAAAGATTTTGACCAGTTTTATTTAAATTTTAAAGTTAGTTTTTAAAATGAAAAGGATAATTAAAAAATATTCAAATAGAAAACTTTATGATACAGAAGCGTCAAAAATGATTACTCTTTCAGAACTTGCAAGCTATATAAAAGAAGGGGTTGATTTTCAAGTGATTGATAATGAAAGTGGTGATGATATTACTGATTTGACGCTTGTTCAAATTTTAATGGAAATCGTTAAGGATAGAAAAGAATTTTCATCTGCTCCTTACATATTAAGAGAACTTATAAAATCTGGCAAGTCAACAGTTATTGAATTTATAAAAAATTCTTTACTTGCTTCAATAGAGGCAATTTCCTTAACAGAGAAAAAGGCAAAGGAGATTGTTAGAAATCTTATAGATAAAAAGAAAATAAGCGAAAAGGAAGGAGAAGAATTAAAAAATCTGCTGATTGAAGCAGCAAGGGAAAGGGAAAAAATCCTTGAAGAAAAAATAAGAAGTGTTCTTGATGATGCTCTAAATAAGATAGGGATTACAACAAAAGAAGAACTTGAAAAACATTTAAAGGAAAACATTAGAAAACTTCTTTTTGAAATGGGAATTTCAGAAGAAATGATAAAGAGTTTTGAAGAAGTAAAAAAAGATTTAAAGGATATAAAAAATTCAATAAATGAAATATTAAAAAGAATTAAGTAATGAAAAAATTTTTAGATTTTCTTTTTAAAATAAAGATTTTTTATATCTCTTTTATCTTTTTAATTTCAATTTTTCTTTTCTTTGGAATTTTAAGATTAAAAATTCAAGGTGACATATTCAAGGCACTTCCTCCATCTGACCCCTATGTAAAACTTTTTGATAAAATAGGTGAAGAATTTAAAGGAAATATGATAGGAATGGTTATTTTAGAAGGGGAACCTGATATATTTAATGAAAAGACATTTAAAAAAATTAATGAACTTACAGAAGAATACAAAAAAATAAATGGTGTTTCAAGTTGTTTAAGTTTAACTGATATAATGGATATAAGAAAAATTGAAGAAGGAATAGAGATAACAAAATTGCTTCCTTCAAATTATATTCCCCAAAATAAAAGAGAGTTTGATAGTTTAAGAAGTTATATAATGTCAAAAAAAAGATTTAAAGGAGTGGTAGTTTCAGAAAATGGCAAATATGCATCAATTATTATAAGATTTTCACAAAAGGAAGATAGAGAAAAGGTTGCAAGAGAAATTAAAAAAATTACTGAAATTAAAAAGGATGATTTTAAAGTTTATTATAGTGGATTCCCATTCACAATAATTTCTGTGAGTGAAACAATAAGAAAAGAAATTTTAAAATTAACCCCTTTTGCCTTTTTGATACTTTTTTTAATTCTATTTTTAAGTTTTGGTGATTTTAAAGCAATTTTTCTTATATTTATTCCTCCATTACTTTCTATTTTATGGATACTTGGAATTATGGGTTTCTTTAATATTCCATTATCAATTGTTTCAAACATCCTTCCTGTTGTAATCCTTGTTGTTGGTAGTGCTTATGGAATACATCTTTTAAACAGTTATTTTAAATATGAAAAAAATATTAAAGAAGCATTTAATGAAGTAGGCATACCGATATTTATGGCTGGAATCACAACATTTGCAGGTTTTTTATCACTTATATTTACACAACTTGATATTATAAGAAAATTTGGAATTTTTACCTCAATTGGAGTTTTATTTTCTTTATTTTTAACTCTTACTTTTCTTCCAGTTTTACTTTCTTTTATTAAAATTAAAAAAATAAAAGAAGAAATTGATTTTCCACCAGTTCCGTTTATGAAAAGAATTTCTAATATTGCAATAAAGGATAAGTTTTTAATAATCTCAATTAGTTTTTTAATTTTCATAATAAGTTTTATATTCATTTTCAAAATAAAAAGAGAAGTGAATATGATTTCTTATTTTCCAAAAAATGACCCTATAAGAATAACAACAGAACTTGTTATGAAGGAATTTGGTGGTAGTATGCCCTCTTATATATTGTTTGAGATAGAAGATTTTAAAAATCCATGTGTTTTAAAAATAATGAAATATATTGAAGATGAAATTGAAAAATTTCCACATTTAAAACATCCACAATCAATTTCTGATTTTATTTGTGAAATGAATGAACTCTTAACAGGTTTTAATTCAATACCTGATTTAAAAGAAAAGGTTGAAAATCTTTACTTTCTAATTGATGGAAAACCCGAAATTGAAATGATGGTTTCAAAAGATCATAAAAAAGCGTTAATTCAGACGGTTTCAGGAATTGGTGAAACGAAAATAGATAGAGAAATTTCTTTAAAAATTGAAGAAATATTAAAGAAAATAAATAAAAAATATTTAATTATTGATGTTGATTCAATACCAGATAAATTTAAAGATAAAATTGTTAATGATTATGTAAATTTTTATGCAAAAATTATAATTGGTGCAACAAATTCAAATGACACCTTAAAAATAAGAAATGCTCTTCTATCCTTTTTTAATGATAATTTATATGAAAATAAGAAAAAGGAAATTGCCTTCAAAGAACTTGATAAATATTTTGGAAGTGAAGAAGCAATTTTTAAAATAAAGGACGAAAAAAAGAAAAAATTAGTTATAAATGAAATTATAAATTCTTCAAATATTGATGATGTTCTTTATAAATATTTTGGAAATTCAAATGAGGAAGATATTGAATTTTTAAAGGAAGAAATAGAAGAGATAATTTATGAGGCAAAAAGAAAGGCATTTGTTGAAGAAATAATTAAAAATTTTGAGGACAATGAAAAATTAAAAAATTATCTTTATGAATTTACAGGCAAAAAAATTATAATTCCCTATAATGAAAATTTAAATCATGGTAAAATTGTAGAAATAAATATCTCTCATACAGGAATTCCTCTTATATATACAAGAATTGATGATAATCTTTTAAAAAGTCAAATTCAAAGTTTATTAATGGTAATAATTTTAGTTTTCATCTTTGTATCAATTGAATGGAAATCAATAATAGGCGGAATTTTTTCAATGATTCCAATTCTATTCACAACAATTCTTTATTTTGGAATTCTTGGATTTTTTAATATTCCCCTTGATACTGCAAATGTTTTAATAGCACCAATCATTATTGGAATTGGTATTGATTATACGATTCATGTTTTATCCAAAATTAAAAAAGAAATTAAATTTTTAGAATATGAAAAAGCATTTGAAAAAATGTTTTTGGAAACAGGAAAAGCAGTTGTAGTAAATGCGTTTTCAGTTGCCTTTGGCTTTCTTGTTTTAATATTTGGAAATTTTTTACCCCTAAAAAGATTTGGCACTTTAATATTTATTACAATGCTAATTTCTTCTATTTCAGCATTGTTTCTATTACCAAAATTTCTTTTCTTTATAAAGCCAAAATTCATTAAAAAATAGTTGACAAAAATTTCTTTTTATGTTATAATTAAAATTCAAAATTAAAAAGGGGGGTTTTATGATTAAATTTATAAGTTTAATAATTATAGGACAGGCAATAATTATTCCACAGAAAAAAGCAGAGGTCTGGAATTGTATTACAAATTATGGATGTTTAGGTGGTGAATGTAGTGTTGGATATTTTGGACTTAGTTGGCCTGGCAGTAATTCCTTCAACAATTATTATTTATGGAATTCTTACTTTGCAATTGGGATTAAGGAAAATGATTCCTGTTATGTTACAGTTCATGATTATCCTTATGGAGAATGGGGATATGGAAAATTAATATATCAAGGCCCCGGAGTTTCAGAAGAAGATGTTATTATATCATGGCATGATTCATTAACAAACTCACATAATTCAATAGGAAGACACCTTGGAGTAACTGTAATATGCAAATCCTATACTTGGTCTTATGAACCATGGAATGATTTTATTGCTTATGAATTTTTTGTGATATGGAATAAAGAGGAATGTGATATTCCAAATGTAGGAGATACTTTGAATAATTTATTTCTTGCACTTTTATATGACTGTGATGTATCTGGTATGGCTCCAATTGACCCACATATAGATGATTTACCATTTTTTGATGGATATGTTGCTGGTGAATGGGATACACTTGGCTATCCCTATGATTCAATAACTTTATTACCTGATTCATTTTTAAATATTCCTGATGGAATTTATGACCAGTATATTATTTATGGAGATGATTCCCTTGAACATACAATTCATGGAGACACTTTAATTTTACCAAGAAATTTAAGTTATATATGGGATGATGATAATCCAGCAACTCCTGGAAATGATACAGGAGAAGATGGGTATTCAGCAGGATATGTAGGTGTTGCACTTTTATATGCCCCTCCTTCACCTGCTGATAGTATATGGATTGACCCTTATGGTGATACTTGTAGAATTGTAAGGGTTTGGGCACATAGAGCATGGAATTGGCAACAAGACCCTAATAATGATGAAGAACTTTATTACCTTATGGCAGGAATTCCAAATAGGTTTGATTATTTACCACTAAGTGTTTTTGATTATAGATTTTTAATTTCTTCAGGTCCTTTTAATGTTTCAGATGGAGAAACATTAAAATTTGTATTTGTTGCAGCAGTTGGTCAAGGTTTAAATGGTGGTGATGATTCAATTTATGGAAGGAACTGGATAAGAGGATTAAGACAAACAATTGATTATGCATTAACTGCTTATTATGCAGGTTCAGAGATTTCTGATCCATATCATCCATCAGGACCTGATGAAGATATTCACTGGAACATTTTATCAATTTCCGAAAAAGGTTATAAGAAAATTTCTTTAAAAATACCAACAATTTTAAATTCTTCATATATTTTAAAAACAAAAGAACCTTTAAAAATTGAAATTTATAATCCTTCGGGAAGGAAAATAAGAGAGTTATTTGTAAAAGAAAAAGCAATGCCCTTTAAAAATTTAAAAGGAGGAATTTATTTTATAAGGATTAATGGAAAAGAATTAAGAAAGATAGTTGTTTTACATTAAAATTTAATTATTTTAAAAATTCTATTTTTATATTTTATAAAATATATATTTGATGATAAGTTTTTTTCCTTTTTAATTTCTTTAAGGATTTTTCCTTCTATGTTATAAATATAAATAACATTTTCAAAATCTTCAAAATTTAAATAATTCAAAAAGATGTTTCTTTTGATGGAATAATCTTCATTATTTTTAAATTCATTTTCTTCAATTTCATTTCCAGTTGGATTTTTCTTATAATAAATTTCCCAATTCCCATCTCTATCATCAGTCCATATAAGATGAATCTTTGTTCCTGATGCAAACAAAAATGAATTTTGAGAAGCATTTGGATTATTTGTCAAACGAATATCTTGACTCCATGTATTTCCTCCATCAATAGAATTTTTATAATAAATTTCCCTATTTCCATCTCTTGAATCTGTCCATGTAACATGAACATTTAGACCAGAAACAAATATAGATGGATAAAAGGATTCCTGAGGATTATTTGTCAATCTTAAATCGTTGCTCCATGTATTTCCTCCATCATTTGATTTTTTATAATAAATTTCATAATTTCCATCTCTATCATCAACCCATACAATATGAATATTTGAAGAAAAACCATAAATAGAAGGATATAATGAATTAGAGGGATTTGAAGTTAATCTTATATCGTTGCTCCATGTATTTCCTCCATCATTTGATTTTTTATAATAAATTTCATAATTTCCATCTCTATCATCTTGCCATACAACATGAATATTTGAACCATAACTCCATATTGATGGATTTGTAGAAGTATTTGGATTGTTTGTTAATCTTAAATCATTATTCCATGTATTTCCTCCATCATTTGATTTTTTATAATAAATTTCTTCATTTCCATCTCTATCATCAACCCATACAACATGAATATTTGAAGAAGAAACAGATATGCAAGGAGAATAAGAATAATAAGAATTATTTGTCAATCTTTTATCAATTGACCAGTTATTTCCACCATTGTTTGAATTTTTATAATAAATTTCCCAATTCCCGTCTCTTGTATCAAGCCATACCAAATGAATGTTTGAACCAGAACCAGAAATTGAAGGTTGCATAGAAAGATTTGGGTCATTTGTCAAACGAATATCCTGACTCCATGAATTTCCTGCATTAAAGGAGCGCTTATAATATATTTCATAATTTCCATCTCTATTTTCTTCCCATACTATATGTATTGTGTCATTACTTACAAAAATTGCTCTCTGGTTATTTATAGGTAATCTTGAAGAGTTTGGGTCATTTGTTAACCTTGTATCAGATCCCCATTGTGTAAATAAAAAAATAAATAAAAATTTCATAGAAACTCCTTTATTTTCCCTTCTTTTGTAAAGATTATAAAAGTTTTTATATTTTCAATCCCAAAATAATTTTTAACTGCTTCTTTATAAATTTTTAACCTCTTTATTTCTTCTTCAGAAATTTCTTCTCCTTCTGTTTTATAATCATAAATTTCTGCACAATCTTCTCTTATTATTAATCTATCTATTCTTCCCTTTTTAATTTCTCCATTTTCCTTATAAATAAATTCAAATTCTGAAAAGGAATTTTCTTTTGGTAAAATTATATTTTCAAAAATTTTGCTTTCCTCTAATTTTTCAATATGATAATTTATTTCCTTTAAAAATTTTTCTCTCATTTCTTCTTTTAATCCTTTTTCAAATAATAAATTTTTTATAAAAATTTCCAAATTTTCTTCTTTTAAAATTCCTTTTGAAAAAGCATCAAGAATTCTGTGCATTATTTCACCAAAAACTACTGAATAATAACTATCAAAAGAAGTATAATACACTTTTTCAGGTAAATATATTTTCCTTTCAAAATCAATCCTCTCTCTTTTAATTTTTTCCTCTTTTTTAATTTCAATATCTTCAATATCCTCTACTTTTAAAATTCTTAAATTTTCAAATTCTTGAGAAGCTTCATAATTATTCCCTAATTTTTTTATATCTGCATTACAAATAATGTATTGAAAAGCATTTTTATTGGATGAAGGTTCATCTTTAAAATTAAATTGACCTGAAATAATTAGTCCGTCTCTTGCCCTTGTCAATGCAACATATAAAATCCTTTTATTTTCCTCCTCTAATTCTTCATAAAATTCTTTATAAAACTTAAATTTCTTTTTGTCTCTAGGATATATTTTAAATTTATACCCACTTTCATTTTCTAAAAACGCAAAAACATCTCTGGATTCCACTTCAATCTTATCACATTCAGGAATTATAACAATAGGAAATTCAAGTCCTTTTGATTTATGAATTGTTAATATTCTAACAGCATTCATCTCTTCTGAAAAAATATTTGCTTTTCCTTCACTTTCAATTTCCCTTCTTTTCCTTATATAGGAAACAATTTCAGATAAATTTCCACCTTTTCTTTCAATTTCAAAGATTATTTTAAAAAATTTAAAAACATTTTTTACCTTTTGAATATCATTACCAATATATTTAAAAAATTCCTTTTTTATTAAATAATCTATAAGTGAAAATGTTAAACCCTTATTATTTATTTCTTTTTTTAATTCACCAATTTCTTTTTTTAAATTTTTATCAATTCCTTCCCATAAATTTTTATCTTTAATTAAAAATTTAAATATTTCATCATCTTTTAAAAGAAACAAGGGACTTTTTAAAATTAAATAAAGGCCAAGATTATAATCTGGTTCCAAAAGAAACTCAACAAAATTTGAAAGCAATTCAATCTCTGGCTCTTTCCAGAAACCTATTCCTCCTATTACACAATAGGGAATTTTTTCTTCCCTAAATATTTTTTCATAAAGAGAAAGATTTGTTCTTTTTCTTAAAAGAATAGCAATATCTCTATATTCACATTTTTTTCTTTTTTCAGTTCCCCTTTCAAAAACAATTTCTTTCCCTATAAGATTTTTTATTCTCTTAGCAATTGCTCTTATTTCCTTTTCTTTATCCTTTTCCTCATTAATTATAATTTCCACAAAACCCTTTTCTTCATTCTCTCTTTTCTTTAAAAATGGACGATAATTATTTTCACCTGAAAATATCTTATTTACAAAATCTATTATACTTCTTAAACTTCTGTAATTTTCTTCTAAAATTTCCTCTTTTGCTTTTTCACCGAGCCATATCAAGATATTATTTTTTGCACTTTCAAATGTTTTTACATTTGCATTTCTAAACATGTATATTGATTGCATTGGGTCACCAACTATAAATAAACTCGCTTTTTCGCCTTTTTCACTCTTTGCTCCCTCACCACTTCTCCACTCCTCTGTTAATTTTTCTATTATTCTCCATTGTAAAAAGTTTGTGTCTTGAAACTCATCAATCAAAATATGATTTGTTTTTTCATCAAATGCTTCAAGAACATTGTAGATTTCACTAATCTCTTCTTTATTTAAAATTCTATAAGCATAAAATTCAATATCAGCAAAATCAACTTTTGCCTCATAAGATTTTATTTCAAAATAATAATCAAGGATTTCTTTAAAGAAACGAGAAATATAAAAAGTAAAGAAGGAATATATAAAAGAATAAATCTGTTGATTTGATTTTTTAATTGATTTTCCTAATTTTTTTGAGGTCTTAAAGACCTCATCTATATCTTTCATCTCATATTTTGAAAAATCTTCAAAATCATGAGGAATAAATTCCTTTATTTTTTCTATTTCTTCATCTTTAATTTTATAAAAAATATTATCAATTAAAGGTCTTTTTCTTAATAGTGTTTTTAAAAATTCCAAAACTCTTTCCCATTTGTAAAAGGCAAATACCTTTAAAATCCATTCGTATTCCTCTCTTCTTTTAAATATTTTTTCAACTATGAATTCATCAATTTTCTCATCAAAATAGATTTCTGCTGATGATTCATCAAGAATTTCAAAACCAAAAGGAATTCCTATTTCATTTGCAAATCTTTTTAAAAAAGTATTACAGAAGGAATGTATTGTTGATATTCTTAACATCAAGAATTCTTCTTCATGCTCTTTATAAATTTCAGGGTAATATTTTTTTGCCATTTGAATTATTCTCATCTTCATTTCACCTGCTGCTTTTTCAGTAAAGGTTATTGCAAGTATTTTAAGGGGATTAATTTTTTCTCTTTTTATTATTTCTAAAAATCTTTTTGAAAGAAAATATGTTTTTCCAGAACCTGCAGGAGCAGAAAGTATTACCCAATAATCAGGTGATAAAATTATATCTTTTTTATCCATAATAAACAAAAATTTTTAAAATTACATTTTCTACAATCGTTATCATTATAAGGTTGTGGTTCAAAATTGCCATTTCCTATTTCTTCAAGAATTTCTTCAATCTCCCTTAATATAAGTTCTTCCTCCCATTTTGGTTTTGTAGAATTTTCTTCAAAATTATAAATTAAAACTTTTGTGTTAGCATCTTTTTCAATTATTCCTGTTTCTTTTGCTAATGTAAGATAAACATATAATTGAAATTCGTCTAAATCAGTTTTAGTTCCTGTTTTATAATCTATAATTTCATAAAGATTTTCTTTTAAGGAATAATCAATTCTATCAATTTTACCATGTATAATAAAATTCTTTTTATTTACTCTCACTGATTTTTCAAGATATAAAGGTAAGAAATTATTTTCTTTCCTCTTTTGCTCTTTTTCTTTTATAAATTCCTCTAAATATTCTATATAATATTTAAGATAAATTTTAAAAGCATCAGGTATTCTAAAATCCTTTATAACTTGTTTTAAAACAATTTCATATATCTCTTCAAATTTATTAAAATCATAATTTATTTTTTTAAAACTATCTATGAATACTTCCATAAACTTATGTATTATTCTACCTATAATTACTCCTTTAATTGTTGGAGTGGGTTCTTCTATCTCGGTGCATCCAATTATATTTTCAAGATAAAACTTAAAGGGACATCTTTTATAATTAACCAGTTGAGTTACATAAATTTCTCTATTTGGGAAAATTCTTTCAATGTTCTTTTTAAATCCATTTTTATCCAATTGAAAATTAGCAAAGTTTTCAAGTAAATCAAATTCCATTCTCTCCCCTACCTCAATTTGTCTTTCTGGTTCTCCTATGAGAAATTTTTTTGTTTCTTCAAATCCCTCTTTTACATTCTCTAAATTTTCTATAAATGGAGAAGGAAGTAAAACCCTTTCATCATCTTCGCACGGATAAGTGAATATTATTCTATCAAAGTTGTTTCTTATTCTTTCAAAATTTATTTTGTCTCTTCTTATTATCTCTTTCCTATCAGGTATATTTAAAAGTATCTTGATTCTATCAGGGATCAAAAAATGTGTTTCTATAATTTTTGGAAAATCACCATCGTTCATTCCTCCAAAAAATATTATTTCATTTTCAATTCCTAAAAGTTCAAAAAGTCCTACTATTTTAACCCCATTTTTTTCTTTTAAACTTTTTTCTACTTTTTCCTCTTCAAAAATTTTAAATAGGAGGTTTTTTAATTCATAAATTGTTATTTTACCAAGAAATTCAGAAAATTCTAAAATTTCATCAGTTTTATTAAAAATATGAATTTTAACCTCATTTAAATCCTCAAAATACCCAAATTCATTAAGAACATATTTTATCCATTTTATCCAATCCTTAATTTCTCTTTTTTCATCTAAATCAATATTTTTAAGAACTTCAAATATTTTTTCTAAACATTCTTTTAAAATTTCAATTTCCCTCTCATCAATTTCCTTTTTATATTCTCCTTCTTCTTTCAATTCTTTAATAATTTCAACCATATTTTTCCAGTATTCTCTTCCTATAAGGCAATTTGCAATTCTTGCATATTTTGATATTATTTCTTTAAAAATGTTAAATTTTCCCTTTTTTAAAATTAAAGGGGAAGTTATAAAATTTATAAAGGAATTGTATGAAAATTTCCTTATATATACATCAAGAAGAGAAAAAATGATTTTTGTTTCCTGGAAACTTAAAAGGTCCTTTGGTAAAGTTAAATAATAGGGAACACCATAAAGATAAAAAGTTCTTTCAATAAAATGTGAATATTCTTTCAAATTTGGGAAAGATATTATAAAATCAGAAAAATTTTTACTATTTTTTATTTTCTCATAAATTATTTTTTTACATATTTCTTCTACTTCCTCATCTTTTGAAGCGAATCTAAAAAAATGTATCTCTTTTTTTCTTTTTTCTTCCCCTTTAATTTCAATAAAATCAAACCCTTTTTCTTTATAAAATCCAAGTGTCCTTTCAAGAATTTTTCTTGCATTTTCTTCTACTTGATAATTTTCAAAACTTACCAATACATTTTTTGAAACCTCTATAATTTTTTCAAAAAATCCTTTTTCAATCTCTGTAAAATCTAAAAAGGAATCAATTATAACATAATCAAAATTGAAATTTTTAAGATGATTCACTGACTCTATTAAAATAAAGGGTTCAATTACAAAATTATTTTTTCCTATAAAAGATTCAAAATTATCAAAAAAATCAAAAGAAACTTTTATTTTTTCAAAAATTTGTGGATAAAGAGAAAGAAAATCCTCAATTTCCTTTAATTTTAAAATTTCGGAGAAACTTTTAAAGGAAGTATAATTTTTTATAAGTAAATAGGTTTCAAATAATTTCTTAGAAAATGCTTCAAGTCCTTGAATTTCTTTACTTTTATAAAAAGTTTCTAAAATTTCTTCATTTCTTTTAAGTAGTGAATGAAATATAATATAACTCTGACTATACGAAATTATCCTCTTTTTTATTAACGGTTTTATAAATTTATCACAAAAACTTGAAGGCGTATGAATTTCTGGAAAAAATAAATAATCTTTATTGTAAAAATTTAAAATTTTTTCCTCAAGAAAAATTTTTTTATAAATTGTTGGGACAAAATGAATTAATTTATTTGATTTTAAATAAAAATCTTTTAATTTTTCAAGTAAAATATAATATTTATTTTTTAAATCTGGTTCAAAAATATAAACTACTTTCATAATTAGTTTTATATTTTAAAGGATAAATTATTTATATGCAATTACTTCTATTTCAATTAATGCTCCTTTTGGAAGTTCTTTTACGCAAACTGTGCTTCTTGAAGGAAATGGTTCTTTAAAATAGGATGAATATATTTCATTAACTTTTTGAAAATCCTCCATATTTTTCAGAAAAATTGTTACCTTTAAAACATTTTCCATTGAAAGGTTATAACTTTCAAGAATATTTTTAATATTTTCAAGAGTTTGTTTTGTTTGCTCCTCTATCCCTTCCTTTAAATTTCCTGTCTCAGGCTCTATTCCTATTTGTCCTGAAAGAAATATCAAATTTCCATATTCAATTCCCTGTGAATAAGGACCAATTGGTAAGGGTGCTTTATTCGTTAGAAGGCTCTTCTTTTTCTTCTTTCTTTTTTCTACCCCTTTTTGCCTTTTCCTTTTCGATTTTTTCTCTTGCTCTTTCATATTTCCTCCTGAATTTTTCAACCCTTCCCATTGTATCAATTATTTTTTCTCTTCCTGTATAAAAAGGATGGCATTTTGCACATATTTCAACCCTTATTTCCTTTTTTATTGATTTTGTCTTAACTTCATTCCCACATGCACATTTTATAACTGCATCCACATATTGAGGATGAATTTTAGGTTTCATAATTCCTCCAAAAGTATTTAATTATAATCATTTTCTCTTCAAAGATGCAAATATTCCAAAGAAACATAAAATTGAAAATGTTAAAAAGGAAATTTTTAGAGTTTTTAAAAATAAAGGAAAATTTTCAGGGATTATTTTCTTATTTCCCAAACAAAAACTTAAAATTGTTCCTATTAAAGCCATACTGAACATTTGCCCTAAAACCCTCATTGTTGCAAGCATTCCTGCAGCAATTCCATAAAATTTTTTAGGTGCTGAACTCATAACTGCATTTGTGTTTGGAGAAGCAAAAAATCCAAGTCCAATCCCAAGAAGAATTAAATTGAGTAAGATAAAAAGGATTTTTGTCTTAGTTTCAAGAAAAACAAATATAAAAAGGGAAATAAATGTAAGAAACATGCCAAAAGAAGCAACGATTCCGGGATTTATCTTATCGGAAATTCTACCTGAAAAAGGGGAAATAATTGCCATTAAAACTGGCTGAGTTAAAAGAATTATTCCTGTTTCTCTTGGATTTATTCCTTTAA
>Ga0197143_1002077_pt1 | contig 15535 bp, 14 predicted proteins | sample GBS70_MetaG_FD_148603 | JGI IMG/M metagenome (GOLD analysis project Ga0197143, IMG submission 148603) | Sediment microbial communities from Great Boiling Springs, Gerlach, Nevada, United States - GBS 70_MetaG | ecosystem: Environmental > Aquatic > Thermal springs > Hot (42-90C) > Sediment...
AGTAAACAGCATGGGGGTTGTAAAGGTTGGCGCCGCGAAGAAACCAGCGATGAACCCATTGTGCGAGTTCGTCAAGGCAGTGACCCCAACCGCTGTTGAAAAAGCCTTCAAGCCAGACTCGCTTCCGCCGATAAAGTTGGGCTATAGCGTCGTGGGGTTTGCAATCGCCGCTGTGGTCTTGCCCTGGCGCGGAAAACCAACGCATGACCCTGAAGTAGTCAAGATACCAACGCTGACCGTCAATGGGGTCAGCGTTGCGAACCATTTGATCGCAGCCTAAGATAAGCCCATGCTTTTCGTGCCATTCAAATAGTGGTCGGAAAAAGGCTTCTTCTGCCAACTCCGTCAACACTTCTATGGCGTCGCACCGAACCTTGCACCCTTCATCGTTGGTCGGGAAGAAAAGCGCTGGTAGCCACTCGCGAATCTCATAGCCCTTCCGCTTGCGAAACTCCTCAGGGAACTTCCATGTCCATTTGGGAAGCATGGGCAGTTCGTCTTGGAAACTGCCGACCAAAACCTTACCGAAATAACGACTGACTCGTCGTTCAAATTCGCCGTGAACGAGTTCAAAAAGCGCTCGGCACGCTGCTGGATTGAGGTAGTCAAATTTTGACGGGAGAGCGTAAAAGAACATAACTTGCCAATCACCTGACGGCGCCCTCCATTGAAACGGAGATGGGGAACCTTCGTAGAAGACAGCGAGGCATTTGAAATTTCCGTCTTGTGACAAAGCGTGAACGGCGAGGGGAACGCTGTTCGGCGGTGGGGAGATTGTGACGCTACTTCCCCCCTTGACAGTTTCTGAAACCCAACGAACTTCCGCACTATGAAATTCAGGGTGGGCGAAGAGCAATTTATCCTGCAACCGAGCGCCAGAAAAGCCCAATTGGTCGTAGAACCAAACCAACATGCTCAATTGTTCCGCTTGTTGTAGCACAAACTCAAAACAATCCCACCAAGCCTCTGAGAGGAAAGCAGGTTCGTCGGGGTCGCTGCCGAAAAATGGACCTTTGGGAGCGAAGTTCATGACGAGGACATTGAAAACACCTGCCTCAGCCAACCGTCCCATTTGCCACCTCAACCGCTCTTTCACAATCGGTTCGCTGCTCCACCACCAAGTTGGAACGGGCGAGAAGATTTTGGGCGGCTCACGAAATGCTTCGGCAAGTGCTGCCATTTCTCGTCTCTCCCGTGAAAACGGAAGGTTGAGCGGAATTGAAGAGGGCGAGCCCTAAATTTGCCCGCCCCCATCTCGTTCGTTAGCCACGCGGCGCCATGACGATGGGCGTCCAATCACGCCACTCGGGTTCACTGTCATAGCCTCTCAGTGGGCGATACCAAATGTTTCGGTATCGCACAGGGTCGCCATGGTCTTGAAGTCGTAAAGGTCCAACAGGCGGGTGGGGCTGATAAGGCAATGTCGCTCGGTGAGTGGTCGGACCGAACAGTGGAGTGTGGTAGTGAACGACGATGCCGTTGTGGAAGACAGTCACATATGCGGGTCGGATGAGATTGCCGTTTTCGTCAAACCTCGGTGCAATCCAAATGATGTCGTAAACCTGCCATTCGCCCGGCTTGCGACAGGCATTGACGAGTGGCGGATATTGACCGTAAATAGCGGCTGTAGTCCCATCGGCATAAGTCAGGTTTTCGTAGCAATCAAGGACTTGAATTTCGTAGCGTCCCATGAGGAAGACGCCACTGTTGCCTCGCCCTTGCCCTTCACCGCGAACTTCAGCGGGCGCAGCCCATTCAATGTGAAGTTGGCAATCTCCGAACTCCTCAATGGTTCGGATATCGCCCGTCCCCGGCACAACCTCCATGTAACCATTTTCAACCTTCCACTTAGCAGGTCCTCCGTCCTTAACGCTGACCCATTTTGACAAATCTCTGCCGCCAAAGAGAATGATAGCATCGGAAGGCGGTTCGCCCGGTGCTTCCTGTGTGCTAAACCATCCAGGCCAAATCACAGGAGGTTGCGGGCGATTGCTGTCGTGCACCCGCCACTTCGTGTTGGGCAGGAAAGGGGTGTCATCGTAGCCATACTTCGCCATTGTCCATCGCCTCCTTTTTCACCGGCTTATTTTGCACTGCTTTGAGGGCGCGGTGAATCAGAAAACAAAACGAAAGTCAAGTCACGCCACTCAGGCTCGTTATCGTAACCTTTGAGAGGGCGATACCAAATGTTGCGGAACCTGATGCGAAAACCGTGATCTTGAAGCCGCAGCGGACCAACCGGTGGGTGAGGTTGATAGGTTGGGAACCGGCGGTGACGAGTTAAGCCCATGACAGGTGCGTGATAGTGAACGACGACACCGTTGTGGATGAGCGTCAAGTAACCGGGACGAACCAATTTTTCGCCCTCAAAACGAGGCGCAATCCAAATGATGTCGTAGGTTTGCCATTCTCCCGGCTTTCGGCAAGCGTTGACGAGTGGCGGATATTGTCCGTAAACGGCGGCAGCCATCCCGTCAGCATAGGTTTGGTTCTCGTAGGAATCAAGCACCTGAATCTCGTAACGCCCCATGAGGAATATGCCGCTGTTGCCTCTCCCTTGCCCGCTACCTTTGACATCCTCAGGGATCATCCACTCAATGTGCAATTGACAATCGCCAAACTCGTCAACAGTTTGGATGTCACCCGTTCTTGGCACGATTTCCATGTAGCCGTTTTCAACTTTCCATCGGGCAGGTCCGCCTGTCCATGCGCTTCGCCATCTTGACAGGTCTTTACCGTCAAAGAGGATGAGGGCATCAGATGGGGGATCACCTAAAGTTGATGCAGGCGTCACTGCAGGAGGTTGGGGGCGTTTGCTGTCATGGACGCGCCATTTTTGACCTGGCAGAAAAGGCGTGTCTTCATAACCCAATTGCGCCATCACACCCAGAAAGAAGCCAGCCATTAAACTCACGAATAATATCAAGCCAACCACAAAAATCCTCATCTTCAAACACCCCTTTCGCCACTATGCTCCGGCAACTTCGCGACAGCAGTTTGTCCCACGCCATCAAAAGTTTAGAGCAAAGTGGCTGAGGATGATTTTTGAGAGTGTTCGGAAAATCTTCTGTCATTGCGGGAGGAGTTTGCCAACCAAGCACTTTCAAAAACAAAGTGGTAGGAATTTTGCTGTTGGCTCATCCCTTTTTCACCTTGACAGCAAAATTGTGGCGCTTTCATTCAACGAAACGGTAACCGATGCCCCTGACAGTGACGATGCGGCATGGATTTTCAGGGTCAGGTTCAATCTTCTCGCGAAGCCAATGGACATGGACATCAACAGTGTGCGAGTCAATGAACTCCTTTTGCCCCCAAGCCAACTCCAAAATTTGCTCCCGCGACATCGCCCGTCCTTTGTTGAGCATGAGGACTTTCAGCAAAGCAAACTCTTTGGGCGCTAACGGCAATTCTTTGCCATCAAGTTCCGCTCTGTGCTCGGCAACATAAAGGGTCAAGTTGCCACTTTGCAAAATTTCAGGCTCTTCAGGCATCACAGTCATTTTTGCTCGCCTTAGCAACGCTCTCACCCGCGCAATCAACTCCCGCATGGAGAAAGGCTTGACGACATAATCGTCAGCGCCAAGTCCCAACCCAACGACCTTATCGTGCTCTTCGCCCCGCGCCGTCAGGATGAGGATGGGGACTGTAGATTTGGCGCGCAAGGTCCTGCAAACCTCCCACCCGTCCAACTTCGGCAACATCAAGTCAAGGATGACCAAATCGGGCTTTTCCGTCAGCGCCATTCTCAAACCTTCCTGCCCATCCGTTGCGATGCGGACTTGAAAACCTTCTCGCTTGAGGGCATAGGCGATGGCTTCTGCCATCGCCACCTCGTCTTCAACGATGAGAATGCGCTCGTTCATGGTGCCTCACCTCCTGCGAGGGAACAACCTCCTGCCTCTAAAACTCAAACGAGCAACTCTCTCGCTTCTCACTATCTCCAATGGTTTAGCACGATGAATTGGTTGGCGATAGGGATGCCAGAAAGTTTTTGATCGCACGAACGATGTCGTGGTCGCTCATGTTCTTGCTCAAATCTCGCTCGGCATAGACCGCTAAGATGCCTGCATGCTGTCGCCCTTGCGCTTGCCACTGATGATGAAGGGCAAGGAAATCGTCAGGGTCTGCCGTCAACAGCGAGTAGCCATGTTGAGCGCAAAATTCAAGATGGTCAGCATCGCTGAGACCTAAAGTGCCGACATTGCGTGGCGAAATAACCGTCCAACCTTCCCGTTGCATTAGGGCAACCAATTTGTCGCTGTCCAAGCATTCGTCCAGGTAGACGGTGAAGTCAGACATTGATGCCATGTTCCCTCAACCTTCGCCGCTCCTCTTCCACTTCCGCTTCCAGCAACTCACGATGTTTCTCGTAGTAGTCCAGCGCCTCATAAACCGCCTCAACGGGCAAACCAAAGTCTTGAGCGATTTCCTCTGGTGTCATTTCGTTCGCTTTCATCTGCCAGATCAAATGCCAGACCCATATGCGTCTTCCTTTAATGTAGGGCGTTTTGCGCCAACGGTGGGGACGCCATTCAAGGTAGCGGTAACTGTTTTGCTGTCCGCTCATCTTCCTCACCCCACTGGCAAAAATTATGCCGTGTCGCCTCGTGAACCGAGCAGGAGTGTGTTCTAAAAGTCCAAACATCCCATGCTGCAGGCTTTAGACCGTAGTTTGATGACGCAACAAAAGCAATTCATGCTATGGACTTCAGTTCGTAGTTGATGACGAAGAACCTGAGCGCCGACTTTAGTCGGCGAAAATCCCGAATGACGATAGTAGCGTCGGGGCTTGTCCCCGACGGCATTAAACGACCTTCGCCCGCAAGGGGCGACGCTACCAAATTCATCGTCATTCTCCTTCGTTCACAATCGCTCAATTTTGGCAATCAACTCACGCACCCGCCTTTCAATTTCGTCGCGAATTTGTCTGAAAGCGGCTAAGCGAGTTTCTTCGCCGCCTTCAACCTTTGCTGGGTCTGGCAAACCCCAATGAATCTTTGGGGCAGGCAAAGGCAAATGAGCGCACTCGGCGTCGGCTTCACCGCATACTGTCACAATCAAGTCAACCGTTTTGGCAAATTCCAAATCCAGAGGTTTGGGGCGTTGATGAGAAATGTCAATGCCCTTCTCAGCCATGACGGCAACCGCTAACGGATGGACAGTTTCTTTGGGGCGAGTTCCCGCGCTGAAGGCTTCTATGCCCATTGCCTTAGCGAAACCTTCAGCCATCTGGCTGCGGGCAGAGTTGCCTGTGCAAACGAACAAAATGCGCTTCGGCATATCTCATCACCTCGTTCAGTTCGCCTGCGTTGATTTTGCTGCAGAGACGCTGACTTAGGCTCTGCCTTTAAACGAACCTTAACGCTGCCTTGAAACGACTTTGAAGCATTGTAGGGTAAACTGAAGGTGGCTGAACAAAAACTTTGAAGGAGGTTGATGGTCATGCTTGAACGATGGCGTAAGATGGTTGGTGCTGCGTTGGTGGGCGTCATGGCAGCGATGACGGTTTTCGCCGTCTCCGTTGTCAGCCAAACCCAACTTTCGGGTTCGGTCAAAATTGACGGTTCGTCAACGGTCTATCTACTGACCGAAGCCGTTGCCGAGGAATTCCAAAAACGCTTCCCTCGCGTCAAGGTCACTGTCGGCATTTCGGGGACTGGCGGAGGATTCAAGAAATTTGGTCGTGGCGAAACGGACATCTCCAATGCATCCCGTCCAATTAAACCGACCGAGGACGAAGAATGCCGCAAGAACGGCATCGCTTACATTGAGTTGCCTGTCGCTTACGATGCCCTTGCTGTTGTCGTCAACCCTGCCAACAAATGGTGCAATTACTTGACCGTTGAGGAACTCAAGCGAATTTGGGAGCCTGAGGCTCAAGGGAAAATCACCAACTGGTCACAAATCCGCAAGGGTTTCCCCAACCGACCCTTGAAACTCTTCGGTCCAGGGACTGACAGCGGAACTTTTGACTTCTTCACAGAAGCCATCGTCGGCAAGTCAGGTGCAAGTCGAGGCGATTACACTGCAAGCGAGGATGACAATGTCTTGGTTCATGGTGTTGCTTCTGACCCTAACGCTTTAGGCTACTTTGGCTTTGCTTACTACGCTGAAAACCGAAACCGCTTGAAGGCAGTGGCAATTCAATGCCATTGCCACAATGACGGCAAACCAATGCTTCCATCGGAAAAGGCGGTCATTGAAGACCGCTACCATTTGGCTCGCCCGCTGTTCATCTATGTCAACCGAGAGTCTGCCAACCGACCTGAAGTGCGAGCCTTTGTGGAGTTTTACTTGCAAAACGCTGGGCGGTTGGCGAAGGAAGTTAGATATGTCCCCCTTCCAAAGCGCGCTTATGACTTGGCTATGGAAAGGTTCAAAAAGCGCGTCGTCGGTTCAATGTTCGGTGCGAAGGGTGCACAAGTTGGTGTGAGCATTGAGGAGTTACTGGCAATTGAAGCGAAGAAGACGAAGTGACCTCAGTGCCGTCACGCCGCCACCGTGCCGCCTCCCTGCCCGCCGCTTTGCGGGCTGCCAGCAAAAGGCTGGCAGCCTTCTTGCTTTTCTCGCCTTCAAAGACTGTCGGTGAGTGCCAAAATTGAATGCAGTAAATTGGCAAAGCCCAAAATCAGAAAACGGGGGCAAGAGGAAAATGGCAGAGGAACTTTTGGTGTGGCTGAACGGAGAGTTGGTTCAAAAGTCGCAAGCGAAGGTGTCGGTTTTTGATCACGGGTTTTTGTATGGCGATGGCGTTTTTGAAGGCATACGGGCATACAACGGCAAAGTTTTCATGCTTGACGAACACTTGGACCGACTTTACAATAGTGCCAAATCAATTTGGTTGACAATCCCGCTGACAAAGGAGCAGATGAAGGATGCCATCTTGCAGACTTTGCGAGCCAACAAACTCAGGGACGCTTACATCCGCGTCGTCGTCAGTAGGGGAGAAGGCGATTTGGGCTTAGACCCTCGCAAGTGTCCTAAACCCAACATCGTCATCATTACCGACAAGATTGAGTTGTTCCCTGAAGAACTTTACGAGCGCGGAATTGAAATGGTGACGGTTTCCGTGCGCCGCAATTCACCACAAGCCTTGAACCCCAATATCAAGTCGCTCAATTACCTGAACAACATCCTCGCAAAAATTGAAGCCATCAATGCTGACAAGCCCGAAGGGCTAATGTTGACCCTTGACGGCTATGTGGCTGAAGGGACTGGTGAGAACATTTTCATCGTGAAGCGGGGCGAACTTCTCACCCCGCCAGCATACATGGGCATCCTGAAGGGAATCACGAGGCAGGTGGTGATGCAGTTAGCGAAGGGAGAGGGAGTCCCTGTCCACGAAGTTGTCTTGACACTCTATGATGTTTACACAGCCGACGAATGCTTCATAACGGGCACGGCTGCGGAGATTGTCCCTGTGGTCAAACTTGATGGGCGAACGATTGGCGACGGCGTTCCCGGACCGATAACGAAAACCCTCATCCAGAAGTTCAGGCAATACACTCAACAAGTGGGCGTGCCCATTGAATGATGGGATGGGTTGAAACCTTTGGTTGGTGGCAGGAGTCTACACTTACAGGTTTAAATTAAAGCGAATACTGTCAAAGCCCTTTCCTTGCGGGACTGGGCATGGCAAACTTTTAAACGAAGGTGGTGGCAGTGAGGTTGCCATCATCTCAGGCGCTCAAATTCTTGAGCGCCAGAAAAGGAGAGACCGAAGATGTTATGGGAGCGTTACACTGAACGAGCGCGCAAAGTTATGCTGCACGCTGAAGATTGGGCGATAAGGTTGCGCTCGCCCTACATTTCGTCCGAACACATTCTGCTCGGCTTGTTGGAAGAGGAAGACACGCTTGCCGTTCAGATACTTGAGAGACTTGGCGTTGACATTCATAGGCTGAAGGCGGAATTAGAGAGTCAATTGAGGGCACAAGCGCCCTCCCATCCACCTGTCGGCTCGCCCACTTTGACATCTCCTGCAAAGCAAGTTCTCATCCGCGCTGCCGATGAGGCAAGGTCAATGAACGACAGCCACATTGACACTGCCCACCTGCTTTTGGGTCTGTTGAAGGAGAAACAAGGGTTGGCTGCGAAAATTCTCGCCAAATACAATGTCCGCTACGAAGATGTCCGAAGGCGGATTTACGATTTGAAAGCCGAGGTGGACAGTCCTACACCCCACTTTCGCAAGCGAACTAACACTCCAGCCCTTGACGCTTTCAGTCGTGATTTGACCCAATTGGCTATTGAGGGCAAATTAGACCCTGTTATTGGGCGAGAGGCAGAAATTGAACGGGTCATCCAAATCCTTTGCCGACGAACCAAGAACAATCCTGTCTTGGTCGGAGACGCTGGTGTCGGCAAGACTGCCATCGTGGAAGGTTTAGCCCAGAGAATTGTCAACCGCGAAACTCCAGAAATTTTGCAGGACAAGCGTCTCGTCGCCCTTGACTTGGCTGCCATAGTTGCTGGCACAAAATATCGCGGCGAGTTTGAAGAGCGGATGAAGCGCATAATGAACGAAATTCGCCAATCGCAAGGGCAAATTATCGTCTTCATTGACGAGTTGCACACCATTGTCGGCGCCGGTGCAGCGGAAGGAGCGATAGACGCATCTAACATCCTCAAGCCTGCTTTGGCTCGCGGCGAACTCAGGTGCATTGGCGCTACAACCTTAGAAGAATATCGCCGCTACATTGAAAAGCATTCGGCTTTGGAAAGACGCTTCCAGCCCGTTTATGTCTCAGAACCTACTCTGGAGCAAACCATTGAAATTCTGCGTGGCTTGAGGACAACTTACGAAACTTTCCACCATGTTCAAATTGACGACAAAGCCTTGATAGCCGCTTCAAGGTTGGCTCAGCGTTACATTACCGACCGCAGGTTGCCTGACAAAGCCATTGATGTCCTTGATGAAGCGTGTGCCAGAGTCAAACTCCGCCACTCCTCTCCACCCCGAGAAACTCGCATATTGAGTCAAGAGATAGAGAGGATGAAAGCGGAAAGGGACAAGGCTATTCAGGAGGGTGACTTTGAGCGCGCCAACATCTTGCGACAGCGCATCCAAAACTTTCAAGAACAGTTGGAGGAACTTCATCAAGAGTGGCGAGAGCGTTCTATGGAAGATGTCCCAACCGTTACAGAAGAGGATATCGCAAAAGTCGTCTCTGAATGGACAGGTGTCCCAGTGTCCCGACTCACCGAAGACGAGACAAAAAGGTTGCTTCGCATGGAAGAGTTCCTCAAGCAGAGAGTTGTCGGTCAAGACGAAGCCATAAATGTCATCGCACGAGCGATAAGAAGGGCAAGGGCAGGTCTTAAAGACCCACGCAGACCAACAGGCACTTTCGTTTTCCTTGGTCCGACGGGTGTCGGAAAGACTTTGCTGGCGAGGGCTTTGGCAGAATTCTTGTTTGGCACAGAAGATGCCCTCGTCCGAATTGACATGAGCGAATACACAGAACCCCATACTGTCTCGCGACTTGTCGGTGCTCCCCCAGGTTATGTCGGCTACGAAGAGGGAGGTCAACTGACGGAAGCGGTTCGCCGCCGTCCCTTCTGTGTCGTTTTGCTTGACGAATTTGACCGAGCCCACCCTCAAGTCACTAACATCCTACTCCAAATTATGGACGAAGGTCGCTTGACAGATGCCCAAGGGCGGACAGTGGACTTTAGGAATGCCATCCTCATCATGACCAGCAACATCGGCTATCGCGGCTTCCAACACGAACTGAGTGAGTCACGACTCGGTTTTAAGCCTGAAACTGACGAAGCCTTAGAGCGAAAAGTCTTTGTTGAGATGGAGAAGCGAATGCGCAAACTTTACGAGGAACGGTTCAGCGCCGAGTTCCGAAACCGAGTTGATGAAGTAGTTGTCTTCAGACCTCTTCAGCGCGAACATGTTCTGCAAATCGTTGACATTGAACTCCGTCCCGTCCGAGAGGAACTCGCTCAAAAGGACATCAAGTTGGTGCTCACAGATGTTGCAAGAGAGCGACTTGCTGACCTCGGCTACGACAAATATTACGGTGCTCGTCCCCTTAGACGGACGATTCAGAACTGTGTGACAGACCCTCTCTCAGAGAAAATCCTTGCCGGTGATGTTCGCGAGGGAGATACCGTCATCGTTGACTGTGACCCAACGACAGGCGAAATTGTTATCAAGGTTGGGACAATGGAACTTGCAGGAGTAGGTAGCACAGAGGAACTCAGCGCCAACTGACTTTGAGACTACCTGAGTTTGAGCAGGCGATTGGGCTGCGTGGCGAGACTTCATCTCATTTCGTCCTTTGCGTGCTCACCCATTTGCCAATTCGGCTCATCAACTTTCCAAGCCAATTAGGTGCTTTCACCAAAGGCATCTCGTAGCCGCAATTTGGGCACTTGATCAAAAGGCGACAGCCACCGCGAAGGGGGCAACGCTGACAAACGGTTGCCCTCGCTTCCTCAACGGGGAACTGAAACCCGCAAAGTTGACAAGTCACTTTTTGGTTCTTTTCAGCCATCTCCTTCACCTTGATCCAAAGTTGCGCGTTTTGGGTTGCGAGTTTAGCGTTTGGGCGGCGAACTTGAACTCTTAACTCCAAAACTTAGCCCATCGTCGGCAAAATCATGGTAGGGCGAGGTTCCTGCCGAGCCAAAAACGAAAGCGAATGGCGAATAGCGATTAGCGACTGGCGAGTAGCGAATGACGAATGGTAGTTTGGAGGGTCGGGCTCCTGCCCGACCGAAAATTTCGGCACGGCAATAGCCATACCCCCAAAGACCGATTAGGCTCATTTGTAGGTTCGCCCTCTCAATCGCCGAATGAATTCGGCGCTCATCTGCTTCGTCACCGACCACTGGCTGAAGCCAGTGGTATGGACAGTTAACGGTGTAACCAAAGAACAAACCATGCTACGGGCTTCAGCCCGTAGTTGATGACGAAGTCCCTGAGCGCCGACTTTGGTCGGTGAACCTTCTGTCCGTTAATTGCGTCACGCGCGACTAAATTCTGGCGCTTGCGGTTTCATTTGGACTTGGCGCTCGTCAAGTAATTTGCCAGCCAGTCAGCAATGGGCTCAAGGTCAAAAGACCACCAACCTTTCGGGTCACCAATTTGAAAGAGAGTGACGCCGATCACTTCTTTGTCTTTCCGCAACTCCGAGTCAAACCACTGTAGCCACCTTTGAAACTTTTCGCTATCGCCACGAGCGCACCACCCGTCAGTTTTGGGGTTTCCTGCCCTGTCAATTCCGCCCTCGGTCAAGATGAGTGGTATGTCGGCGATGTCTGGGTGTCGGCTTTTCAGGAACTCGTAAAATAGCCTGTATCGCAGCGAATACCATCGCTCAACGCCCAAATCGGTCGTGTATTCCAGCGAGTAGGCGTGATAACTCCAAGCCCCGCAAAATTGCTTTGCCGCTCTCAACGCGGGAACGAAGGCATCAAGTTTGGCGAAAATTTCGTCAACGGTTCCCGGTGGATTGCCGACAGCGATGCTGCCAACGCAAGGTCTGAAGCCCGCAGATGCGATTCGCTTTGCCAACTGAACCCAAAACCTGCCAAACCACTTTGCTGCTTCAACGCTCTCCCAAGTCGGCGTGTTCTCGCCTTCGTTCGGTCCCTCCAAAAAGTCAACCAACTTTCGGTCAGAAGGTGGAAGGGCATTGACAGCAGGTTCAAGCACTTTCCGCCAGAAATCGTCGGCACTTGCCACTGGGTCATCGGAGATGCTGTAGCGAACTTGTGGCGTTCGCTCCCAAACCCTCATGACCACGATGCCTCTCGGATAGCGGCGCTTGTAGTCACGCATCGCTTCAACCATTTGACTGTTCGCTTGAGGGTCAAGGACTTTGATGACTCGTGGACCTGCAGCGATGATTTTCTTCGCCCCATCAGTGTAGCGAGCGATAAGGTGGATGCCCAACTTGCTTTGGGAGAGCGGCTCAAAAATCAGCAGTGCCACCAACCACCACATTCGCTTTCACCTCCCTTTGCAACTTTCTGTGCAAGCCTATCAAAACAAGGTGCCTTGCGTCGCTGAAGTTTTAGGCGGTTCAAGTGGGCGCTGGCGGGCATGAAGGTGCGCAAGCCGAAGCGGCTCAGGGATGCGTTGCCCTTGTTTCGTGCACTTCAACACAAAATCAACGGCTGTATCCAGCGAAACTTTGTGACCGACCGAAACATAGAGTGGTGGGCTCCCTCTTTTCGTCCTCACGACCATGCCTAAAATGCGACCATCTATTGGGTCACGAAGCGGTGTCATTGAACCTTCTTCTTCGCCCACTTCACTGGCTTGACCGTAAAGCCTACTTTTGGCACAACCGATTGACGGCAAATCCAACAAAACGCCCATGTGGCATGCCAAACCGAAGTGTCTTGGATGGGCTCTACCTTGAGCGTCAAAGAGGGCTATGTCTGGGTCGTGACGGAGTTGCTCAAAGGCTTTCAAAACTGCTGGGCTCTCTCGGAAAGCCAATAAGCCGGGGACATAAGGGAAAGTCACGGGGATAGTCGCCCTCGCAACCTCAACAAGTTCTAACTCAGGAAAAGTCAACACGCAAACAACCGCTTGCATCTGGTCATTGCCAATTTGGTGGACATCGGCGCCGGCGATGTATCGCACTGTCTCAGGCAATTCGTCTTCCTCTATGACTTTCGCCGACAACTCCCACTGAAGCCTCATGGCTTCCTCAACTGTCAAATCCCATCGGTGCGTCAATTTAGCCTTCATCGCTTCACTCCCCTCTCTCGCTGCTTCGGTCATGAAATGTAGCATCGTTGAAATCAACTTGGAGCGAACATGCGACAAAATAGCGGTCGGGCAAGAGCGCTGAAACCGAGATGCGAAAGAGGTGAGAGTGGATGGAAATTCGCGACATCCAAACCGCAGTCGTAGAAGCCAACTACGATTGGACGATTGTCAAGGTCATCACCGACGAAGACATCATCGGCTACGGCGAATGCTTCTTCGCGCCCGGATTGACGAAAGTCATCCACGAATTGAAGCCCCTTTTGATCGGTGAGGACGGGCGAGACATTGATAGGTTGTGCCGTTTGCTGAGGGAGGCGGGAGCAACTTCGGGCTCAGGCACAGGTGGTATAATCCTTCACGCTATTGCTGGCATAGAGGTAGCCTTGTGGGACGCTTATGCCAAATGGTTGGATGTCCCACTTTTCCGGCTTTTCGGTGGAGCCTTCAGGGAGCAAATCCGAATTTACGCTGATTGCCACGCTGGTGAAGGACTGGCAAGCCTCTCGTCAATTTGCACTCCCCGAATCCCTTGGTGGATGAGCAGGTCGGGCGAAACGGAGAACTTTTACGAAATCCACTTTCGCGCTCACGGTGGTTTGAAAGGGGATGCTCAAGAGCCGGTGAACCCGCAAGCCTATGCTGAACGAGCGAAGCGAGTCAAGGAGATGGGTTACACAGCCCTTAAGTTTGATGCCGACATCCCAAATGCCTACATGCGCGACGAGTTCAACCGGTGCCTTGACAACCTTGAAATTGACTTGATAGCGAGCGTGGTTGAAGCGGTGCGGGAGGCGGTTGGGGAAGATGTTGACATTGCCATTGACTGCCACTGGCGCTTCTCGCCAGAAAGTGCTGTCAGGCTTGCGGAAGCGGTTTACCCTTTCAAGTTGCTTTGGCTTGAAGACCCAACGCCCCCCGACAGCATTGACGCCTTAGCGCAAGTGACCCGTCGTTCGCCTGTCCCGATTGCGACTGGAGAAAACCACTACACGCGCCAACAGTTCTACGACTTGATTGTGCGCGGCGGCATCCAAATCGCTGCCCCTGACTTTCAAAAGACTGGACTTTTGGAGGGCAAGCGCATTGCTGACCTTGCAGAAACTTTTGCGATCCCTGTTGCCCCTCACAACATTTCAAGTCCTATTGGCACGATGGCGTCGGCTCACTTGTGCGCTACCATCCCCAACTTCCTTGCCCTTGAGCATCACGGGATTGATGTCCCTTTTTGGGAAGAGTTAGCGCTCGGCTGGGACGGTCCGATAATCCGAGACGGCTACATTGAATTGGACGAGGAGAAGCCGGGCATCGGGATTGAACTCAACGAAGACGCTGCCTACCGCTACCGCCGAAAGGACGAACCCTTCTTTGACCGATTGGTGTGAGGAGTGATGGGAGATGGCTATACTCGTCACGGGCGCTTGCGGTTTCATTGGTGCGTGGGTTGTCAAAAATTTGTGCGAGCGAAACTTGCCCGTTGTCTTGACGGATTTGAAGCGAGACGGAACGAGGCTTTCAGTGCTTGTGCCCGATTGGGAGTCGTTGCCTTTCGTTGAAGGCGACATCACCGAACCAAACTTTCTCGTTAAGGTCGCTGAGCAATTTTCCGTTGAGCGCATCATCCATTTGGCGGCTTGGCAAATTCCTCTCTGCCGAAAAGACCCAGTCGGTGGGGCAATGGTCAATGTCATTGGGACGCTGAGGGTCTTTGAAGCGGCGAAGCAACTTCAAGGACAAATTAGGCGAGTGGTTTACGCAAGTTCCGTCGCTGTCTTCGGTCCACCCGAGATGTATGCTCAAGTGCCGATTCCTGAGGGTGTGCCTTTGAAGCCAGTGACCCACTATGGTGCATTCAAAGTTTGCAACGAACTTTGCGCCAACGCTTACTGGCACGAAAGCAAAATCCCCAGCGCAGGTTTGAGACCGCACACTGTTTACGGCTTTGGACGCGATGTGGGAGTGACTGCGGACATAACAACTGCCCTCAAGGCAATAGTGCTCCGTCAACCTTTCCGAATTCGGTTTGGTGGCTTCGTTGATTTGCAATACGCAGCCGATGTCGCTGAAGCCTTCGTCAGGTGTGCACTGACGGATTTGGACGGTGCAAGGGTCTACAACTTGAGAGGGACGCCGATGTCGGTGCCTGACATTGTTGAGGTGATAGCGGAGATTGAACCTGAAGCCCGCAACTTGATCTCTTTTGACCCAATGCCTTTGCCACTCGTCTTTGACCTTGATGACAGCGCATTGCAAAGCGATGTCGGACCGATTGAGGTCACCCCCGTGGAGCATGGTTTTCGTGAGACTTTGGAAATTTTCCGACGGCTTCGGGATTTGGGACAGTTGGCGATGCCCGAAAGCGTCTGACCCAAATCGTTTCAAGGAAGTGTTACAGAACTGGCTGAATATGCCATTGGCTTAAGTCGGTGGTTGGTGAACGAAATTTCTGAGCGCCAAAATCATTCGGCGTTAAGGGTTCGGCAGGAACTTTACCCTCCCAAATCTTCGCCGACCAAAGTCGGCGCTCAGGTTTGTCGTCATCAACTGCGGGCTATAGCCTGTAGCACAGCGAGGAAGTTTTGGCTTTTAGAACACGCTCTCGTTTCAAAGCACTTTTAGGCAGAAAGGGGTGCAATGATGGACAGCGATTCGGAGCGAAAGGCGCGCGAAAGTTTGCAATCAAACAGGTCAATTTTTCGTGGTCCTTTCCGCGCCCTTCGTCACCGTTTCTTTCGCTGGTTTTGGTTCGGACAGTGCATTTCGCTGACAGGAAGTTGGATGCAAGTTGTCGCTCAAAGG
>Ga0197143_1002078_pt1 | contig 15534 bp, 15 predicted proteins | sample GBS70_MetaG_FD_148603 | JGI IMG/M metagenome (GOLD analysis project Ga0197143, IMG submission 148603) | Sediment microbial communities from Great Boiling Springs, Gerlach, Nevada, United States - GBS 70_MetaG | ecosystem: Environmental > Aquatic > Thermal springs > Hot (42-90C) > Sediment...
AGGGTCTCTGCAATTTTCTTAAGGCATTACTCTCACAGGAGTATATAAACAGCATCAAAACCCTTTTTTCAGAGATTGGAGAGTGTATAGAGTATAAGGAAGAAGATGAAGAATGCACTGTTAGCCTCGCCAATGTTATAAATACAATGACTCTTGAAATGCTTCCATTTCTTGACAACATTCATTTAAAACCGAGAAAGTTCTTCGGTCCCATTGATAAGAGAAAGCCTCTGAGAGACTACCTTCCCTTCCTTTACGACCCTGACGGCGAAGGAAAACTCCTCCCGGTTTTCCTGATAGAAGCAGAAGGTTATCCCGGAACAGGAACATCTTATATTTCCATAAACTGCCCACCAACCTATTCAAACGGAACGACAAGTTATGTATGTTACTACGCCTTAGACGGGCAAAAGACTCAATATCCTGACCCGGGAACCTCAACGCTTCACATTTTCTATCAAATGGAAGGAGATTCAAGGCATTTCTCCGTTGGATTTAAATGGAATGAAACCGATGAAAGCATTGGGGATGATGGAAGTATGGAAAAAGACTGTTTCTCACTTCCTGCTGAGCTTTCTTCCTATCAGATTTTCTATCTCGGCATGATTGACCCTACATTTGGGGGCGCCATTCTTGTAAATCCAGCAATTGATGAGAGGGAATTCCCGGGATGTTCAGGAACTCCAAATCAGTTTCTTCCTCCCAATAACCTCTATCTCAACAGGGTTCTTGCCTACTGGCAGAAAAAGATATATGATTTATTAAAACTCGTTCAGCAAGGTTTCTGATGAAAATAGATTTATCTTCATTAAAAATTTTAGAAAGTGAAGAGTTTCCCGGGCACGAGAAAATAAGAGATTCTTTTCAAAACAATTTCAGAGAAAAGAAGTATCATTTTTTAAAAGCCATTTATGAAGATGAAATTTTTAAAGAGATGGAGGATCTCAAATATGTGAAGGCTTTCAAGACAATGATTCACATAGGAATAGGGGGTTCAGCCCTTGCTCCACTTGTTATAAAAAGGGCTTTTGAGGATGAAATAGAAAAAAATTTTTATCTCATAGAAAACCTTGATGAATGGGAATTACAAAGAGTCCTTTCAGAGATTGACCCGAAGAGTTTATGCCTTCATGTGGTTTCAAAATCCGGGAATACTGTTGAGACAGTTGCAAACTTCTTTTACATCTACAGATGGCTCATAAAAAAGATAGGAGAAAAGAAGGCAAAAGAAAGGATTGTCATTACAACAAATCCGGAGGGAGGCTTCTTGAGAGAAATAGCGTTAAAAGAGGGGTTTCGTATCTTAAAAATTCCGGGTGAACTTACAGGAAGGTTTTCCGCATTATCGCCTGTGGGTCTATTCCCTGCATTCTTTTTTGGAATAAAGTGGAAAGACATGATAAGGGGTGCGAGGGAAACTTATGAAATCCTGAAAGAAAGAAATCCAGAAGAAAATCCTGTTTTGAGGTCCGCTGAGTTCATCCTTCATTACTATGAAAAAGAAAAAAAGGATGTCTTTGTCCTCATGCCCTACTCCGAGAGGCTCGAGGTTTTCTCAAGATGGTTCGTTCAGTTATGGGCAGAAAGTCTCGGAAAAAACGGAAAGGGACAGACGCCATTGTGTGGAAAAGGGGTTACTGACCAGCATACTATACTTCAGTTAATAATAGATGGACCTCCTGATAAAATTGTGTGTTTCATAAGGATAAAAGAAAAGGGAAAACTGAAGGTGCGCAGAGCAGGAAAAATTTATCCGCCTGAATTCATGAGAGATTTTTCAATATCAGAAATAAGGGATGCAGAATACTATGGGACAGTAAACTCAATAAGGAACAAAAAAATACCGGTTCTTGAGATTGAGATGGATTCATTAACACCCTATATGATGGGAAGGCTTTTTATATTCTTTTGTTCCCTTGCAAGCCTCTTCGGAGAAGGTGTTGAAATAAATCCCTTTGACCAGCCAGCAGTTGAGGAAAGCAAAAGGCTTGCGAAGGAATATCTCAAAAATCGCCTGACACGGACTTCATAAGCCCCCCTTTAAAGAGAAAGACATCCTTTCTGTATCAACTTTCCCCTCTTCTTTCGGCTTTCAATATTCCACCTCTTTAGAGGCACACCCTTTCTATATCATACAGGAGACGATTTTTCTCTGAAAAAATGAAAGAGAAACGAAAAAAATTTTAAATAATAAAAACCCTTTCCGACCTCCCCTTACAAAGGAGAGGAGAAATTATATCTAAAAAGGAAGGGGAGAAGGCGGGGAAGGAGAAAAAGGAGAATATCAGATTGGTAGCTTCATGGTCTTTTCCCTGAAAGTCCTTATTTCCGCCGGCTTCATCATAGCATTGCCTCTTTTAAATTTCTTCCCCAAACCATATCTGCTTCCTTACTTCAGTTTCTATCCGTTTTTGCAGGTTTCTCTCTTTTCTCTTATCACGAGATAGTTTAAGACCTATCTATTACCTTCATCTTCTCCCCTCTTTTCCAGTAAAATTTTCGGGTAGTAATTTTAATGAGGCAACAACTTAATTTCGGATAAAATACAATTGAGGCAATGCGATTATTTGAAAAATTACATTTTACGTACTAAAATCACATCTATGGGAGTAGATGAAAAAACACTCAAAGAGATAGTGGAAGAAGCAGTTCCTTTTTTTAAACACATCGGTCTTCGCTTAAAAGAGGTAAACCGGGAGAGTGTTACTCTCTCCCTTCCTCCCGCCGATTTTTTGAAGAACCATATAGGAACCTATTACGCAGCCTGTATATTTACAGTGGCAGAGGCGTGTGGAGGAGCAATATTCGCTTTGAAGGCGGATCCCATGAAATATATAATTATTCTGAAGGGATTCAGCATAAATTTTTTCAAGCCGGTAACCGATGAAATAACCTGCACTTTGAAAGTTACTGATGAAGAAATGGAAAGGATCCTGAGCCTTGTGGATGAAAAGGGAAAATTTGACTGGACCATTCCACTTGAAGTCAAAGACCTGGAAGGAAAAACGGTAGCCTCTGCTACAGGAATCTATCATATTAGAAAGCTCTGGTAAGCCCCGGAATTCGCCATCACTAAGATTTTTATCCCTTTTCTATGTCCCTGTGAAGGACAAAAACATTGTATCCTTTTTTTCTAAAAATTTCAACGAGCCTTTCGGTCATAAATACCGACCTGTGTCTTCCTCCTGTGCATCCTATTCCTACAGTGATGACCCTTCTCCCTTCCCTTTTGTAATAGGGAATTATCATATCAAGAAAATTTTCAATACCAGCCAGCACTTCACTGGTTTCGGGTTTCTCCATGAGGAAATTTTTAACTTTTTCATCAAGTCCGTTTTTCTCTTTCAATTCCGAGACGAAATATGGGTTTGGAAGGACTCTTGCATCAAATACTATATCCACATCCTGAGGGATTCCATACTTATAACCGAAGGAGAAAAACTGAATGCTGAAAGAAATTGCACTTTCTTTTAGAATATCAGCAACCCTTTCTCTCAACTTTGCAGGGGTGAATTCCGAAGTGTCTATTACATAATCTGCCATCCCCTTTACAGGCGCCAGAATTTCTCTTTCTCTCTTGATCGCCTCTTCAAGGGTAGGGGCATCAAGAGGATGTTTTCTTCTTGTTTCTTTAAACCTTTTTATGAGAACTGAATCGTTTGCGTCAAGAAAAAAGAGCTTCATTAAAAAATCCTTTTTTTTGAGTTCTTCAAAAAGTGGAAGAAACTCCTGGGGAAATCTCCTTTCCCTCAGGTCAAGCACGAATGCCACCCTCTGAATGGGTTCCGATGAGTTAAGAATGAGTTCTAAAAACTTGGGTATCAAAGGAACAGGAATATTATCAACACAGTAAAATCCATTATCCTCAAGAATGCGGGCGAAGGATGTCTTGCCTGATCCAGATGTGCCGGTGATGATATAGATTTCTGGTTTCATCTTTATAGATTTTTAAACAAATGGAGGCGAAATTCAATTGAAAGAAGGTTTATCTTTTGATAGGTTTGGAGTATGAAAATGACTTACAAAAAGGCAGGAGTGGATATTGAAAAAGCGGATAGATTTGTAAAAGAGATAAAAAGGATTTCAAAGGGAACATGGAGAAAAGAACTCCTCCTCGGAATAGGCGGATTTGCAGCAGCCATGAGCATTCCGCAAAATCTGAAGTCGCCTTTAATTGTGTTTTCAACAGATGGGGTAGGAACGAAGCTCCTTATTGCGGAAATGATGGACGATTTTTCGAGTGTGGGAATAGACCTTGTGGCAATGAATGTGAATGACATTCTAACAACAGGGGCAGAGCCCATCTGTTTTCTTGATTACATAGGCACGAGCAGACTTGATGAGAAAAGGGCAATTGAAATCATGAAAGGAATAGTAAAAGGATGTGAGACGGCTGGATGTTCCCTTGCTGGAGGCGAAACAGCCGAAATGCCTGATATGTATCCTTCTGGGAGATACGAACTTGTGGGGTTCGCAATAGGGATTGTGGAAAGAAAGAAAATAATTTCTGGCAAAACGATTAAGGAAGGAGACATCGTAATAGGTCTTCCTTCATCTGGACTTCATTCAAACGGATATTCTCTTGCGAGAAAGGTCCTCCTTACAAAGTATAATTTAAATGAGAGGTTTAAAACCCTTAAACACTCACTCGGAAAAGAATTGCTGATTCCTACAAAAATATATGTCAAACCCGTTCTCAAAGCGCTTAAAAACGGAAGGAAAATAAAGGGGATGGCTCATATCACAGGTGGAGGAATACCCGGAAACCTCTCACGGGTCATTCCAGAGGGATTGGTGGCAGAAATAAGGAAGACTTCCTGGGAGGTTCCGGGGATATTCAGAATTATTCAGGAAGAAGGAAAGGTGGAGGATTCCGAAATGTTCAGGACTTTTAATATGGGAATAGGGTTCATAATTGTTTCCGATAGAAAAGATGTGGATAATCTCATGAGTGACCTTGAAAAAGCAGGGGAGAGAGGAATAATAATAGGAGAGATTAAAAAAGGAAAAGGAGGTGTGAAAATTGTCTGAAAAAAAATTGAAACTTGGGGTTCTGGTTTCAGGAAGCGGGACCAATCTTCAGGCAATAATAGATGCTTGTGAAAGTGGAAAAATTCCAGCAGAAGTAAGAGTGGTGGTAAGCAACAAGCCCGGAGTTTATGCTCTTGAAAGGGCTAAGAAGCATGGAATACCTAACTATGTGGTTGACCACAAACTCTACCAGACGAGAGAAGATTTTGAAAAAGAGGTGATAAAAATCCTCAATGACCATGAAGTAGAACTTGTCTGTCTCGCGGGGTTTATGAGGGTCCTCACTCCCTTTTTTCTCAGAGCCTTTCCCGGGAGGGTAATAAACATTCATCCTGCCATTCTACCGTCATTCCCCGGGGTCAATGCTCAGAAACAGGCAGTTGACTATGGAGTGAAATTCAGCGGTTGCACGGTTCATTTTGTTGATGAAGGTGTAGACACAGGACCCATAATAATTCAAGCAGTAGTCCCTGTTTACGACGATGATACGGAGGAAACCCTGAAGGAGAGAATACTTAAGGAGGAACACAGAATTTATCCGATGGCCATAAAACTTATCGCTGAAGGACGGGTAAGCCTCGAAGGTAGAAAGGTTAAAGTTTCAGCCCCCAAACCTTCTTATCCACCTCTTCACAATCCTCCTCTGGATGAAGGTTTCTAAATTTTCTCTATAGTAGAGATAATGTTTTCTTTTTTGAAGGGTTTTATTATAAACTTTTGAGCCCCCGCGTTAATGGCATCCATTATCAGTCGTTCCTGACCGAGGGCACTCATTAGCACAACTTTGATATTGGGAAACCTCTTCTTTATTTCAATCATTGCTTCAATACCGTTTTTCCCGGGCATAACAATATCCATAATAATTATTTCCGGAAGAAGTTTTTCTGTGAGTTCAATTGCCTCCAGTCCATTTTTTGCTTCTCCAACTACTGTATGTCCCCCTTCCTCTATTATTTCCCGTAGAATTTTCCTTATGTAGGAAGTGTCATCAACTATGAGTATTTTCTTACCCATTTCATACATTATAATAAAAAAATTTTCAAAAAGCAAATAGGCGCATTGCCTCATTTGTAATCTGTCTGAAATTAATGTACTGCAAATATAGAGCATGACCGGGTTGTAAGTGTTCCATTTTTATTTTTTATCTTTCCTGGCGAATGGGATATGGTGGTAAATCGGGATGATTTTATCAGGCATAATCAAGGGGAGATGGCTATGTCTTCTTTCATATTTGGGAGGAGGGATTTCAATTTTTCGTAAGGTGTGTTTCCGCTCATATATCCTCCGAAGTGAGCTCTCTTTAAGTTGTAGATATAAATCCACCTTAAGGCATTGTTTGAAAATTCTTCTACTTGAGACCTCTGAAAAGGGGGCTATTTTTAAGAGTTTTTGGAGGGATTTTTGATTTTTTGACATTTGATTTTTTTGTTATCTTCTAATTGTGAAAAAGAAAATTAGAAAATTTGAGAGAGTAGTTAAGGAAATAAAAGAAAACCTTTTTTCCTCCCCGGGGTAGTATATCATCTTTACATAAAATGTGGTAAGAGGGGTTTACAGGCATATATTGAGGAAAGCACTTCATAAACCTGAAAATTATGGCAAATGGACCATAAATATAGAGATTAAAGAAGGGGAGAAAAGAAAAAGAGAGGAGAAGGAAAGAGGAAAATGGGAGAAAAAATCCAGAAAGAAACATCAGAAATAAACCCATAACAAAACCCAGGGTTTTTCAGAAAGCACATTTTTATTTGCTTGACAGGAAAAACAGTCATAGGTTATCATATGAATAACAAAGGAGATGCTTTGAAAAAAGTATTGAAAATATTTTTTGTTTTTCTTTTTTGCAGTAGAAGTTATGCAGGAGATGCTCTATTTCCAGATTTATGGATTCCTAAGGTAAGAGAAATTTTTGATGAAAATGTATCAAAGATGCTTGAAAGGGGAAATGTGATAATAGTCCACAAGAAGCCCTCTCCTGAACTTCCTTTATTTGTATCAGCAGGCACCCTCATAAATGCTCCTGTTGAAAAGGTATGGGAGGTCATTACGGATTTTGAGAAGTATCCTGAATTCGTCCCGCAGGTCGACGAGGTAAAGACAAAAAAGATTGGAGAAAGAGAGATTGCTGTTACATACAACCTTTCATTCCGGTTTACAGTTATCAAGATAAAGGTTCAATATACAGTGCTCATGAGACTCTTGCCTCCCGGGGATATATGGTGGACTCTAAAAAAGGATGAGAAGAATGACCTTGAAGAAGCAATGGGAAGATGGGAATTGATTCCGGCTGGCAAAAACAAAACTGCGGCATTTTATACCATCTATTCTCACCTTCAATCCATGGGAAGGTTGATGAAGTTCTTTCTTAAGCAGGAGCCCCATCTTGAAACGACAATACCTGTGTCAACGGGAAGCCTTATGGTGGATTCAATAAAGAAGAGGGTTGAAGAGGGTTACACAAAAGAGAAATAGAGAGACCTCTGAAAAAGTGGGGCTATTTTTTGAGAGTTTGTTGGAGGGATTTTCGATTTTTTGACATTTGACATTTGGTTTTTTTGTTTTGGAGCATGGGTAAGGAGATAAAAGAAAACCTTTTTTCCTGCCCGGGGTAGTATATCATCTTTACATAAAATGTGGTAAGTGGGGTTTGCAGGCATATATTGAGGAAAGCACTTCATAAACCTGAAAATTATGGCAAATGGACCATAAATATAGAGATTAACGAAGGGGAGAAAAAAATGGGGAGGAGGAAAGAGGAAAATGGGAGAAAAAATCCAGAAAGAAAAACCAGAAATAAATCCAAAACAAAACCCCTTAAAATTAAACCAGAGGTTTTTCAGAAAGCACAATAGAAGATTGTTGACAGGAAGGGACCTGTAGCAGCAAAATAAACCTTGTGCCTTATAAGGATTGTGGCAGATTTGAGAAGGAATCCTGTTTCAAAAAATATAAGAGATAGAAAGATGTAGAGAATATCACGGGTGAGTTTTTCTCCCGGGAAAAAAATCAAAAGAAAAAGAATTACGAAAAAAATTACTTTTATTCCAGCCCATATCCCCCTCATAAGGGTTGAAAAAAATTCTCCTTCTCCCCTTACAATCTCCTCTTCAAGTAGAGAGATTCCTCCCATTGTGAGGACGAATAAAAGGGCATTGAAAAGAATTTTGAACGATGGAAAAAGGAAGGTGAGAAAGATGCTCAAAGAAAACAGTTTGAGAGGCAAGCTTCCTTTAAGGAGAACGATAATGATAAATAAAAAAACTGGAAAGGGAGCCGAGTGAGTTTTCAACAAAGCAGGGAATGGAAGGATCGGCACATAACCTTCGTGAGAGTTGAAAAGGAAAGGTATTACAGGAAGGAGGGCAAAAAGTACTTTGAGGGTGGTCAATCCTTTTTCTTTTTTGAGATATCCAGAAATTATAAGGATGCTCGCAGATAACACCGGAACGAAGTGGAGGTCTTCATCAAGAGCCTGAAAAGAAAAAAGAACTGGCGGAACTAAAAAAAGTTTTGACCCCGGAAATAAAATGAGGTAGAGCAAAATCAAACCGGCAAAATATGTAAAAATTCCAGCGTAATTCACCTCGCTGTTTCTCCACCATCTATTATGAACACGGCACCGGTAACAAAAGAACTCATTTCGGATGCAAGGTAAAGGACTATCCCCACTATTTCTGAAGGTGAAGCGAACCTTCTGAGGGGTATTCTTCTTATCAATCTTTCTTTCATCTTTTCGTTCTCAAGGGCTTTTCTGGTCATTTCTGAAACAAAATACCCTGGAGCAACTGCGTTTACCAGAACATTATATGGAGCCCACTCAAGAGCGAGTGCTTTTGTAAAACCAATTACCCCAGCCTTTGATGCACAGTAGGCAGTCAAGTTGCCCTCTCCCTTTATTCCATTTATGGAGGCAATGTTTATTATCCTTCCAGACCGATTTTCCACCATATGCTTCCCCACTTCCTTTGAAAAAATGAAGACGCTTTTCAGATTAGCGTTTATTGTTCTGTCCCAGTCCTCTTCTTTCATTTCAAGCAATGGAATTACTTCACCAATTCCCGCATTGTTTACAAGAATGTCTATTTTCCCGGCTTCGTTCAGAAATTTATGAACAGCCTTCCTGACATCATCATAAACAGTCGCATCTCCTTTAAGCACTATAGCCCTTCCGCCTTCTTTTTCTATTTCCTCCTTAAGGTTCATAAGGGCCTTCTCATCCCTTGCAAAAAGTCCTACAAAGGCTCCCTCCCTTGCAAAGGAAAGTGAAATCTCCCTTCCCAACCCCTTAGAGGCACCTGTGATTATTGCTGATTTTCCCTCAAGGAGTTTTTTCATTTTTTATTTTTTCAATGATAGAGGTTGTTGAAAATCCCTTAAGCACGGGAATCCGCACGACCCTGCCTCCCCTGCTCTCAACGATTTCCCTTCCCACGATGGATTTTTTGTCCCAGTCAGCTCCTTTTACCAGCACATCAGGCTCTATTGCTTTTATGATTTTAAGGGGTGTTTCTTCGTTGAATATAACTATATAATCAACCACATCTATAGAAGAAAGGACAAAAGCCCTATCTTTTGTGGAAAAAACAGGTCTTTTTTCCCCTTTTATTTTTTTTACAGAGGAATCTGAGTTCAAACCAACTATGAGGACATCGCCAAGTTTCTTTGCCCTTTTTAAGAGATATACATGCCCTTTGTGAAGGATGTCAAAACAACCGTTGGTGAAAACGACTTTTTTTCCTTCTTCATTTAATTTTTTTCTTATTTCTACAATTTTTTTTAAAGAGACGACCTTTGAAGGCATAGAAAAAAATACGCGCCTGGAGGGACTCGAACCCCCAGCCCGCGGCTTAGAAGGCCGCAGCTCTATCCTGTTGAGCTACAGGCGCTTTGATTATAATATATAAAATTACAAAAAAATTTCAAATCAAACCCTCTTCATCAGGTGGACAGTGGAGGAGGGGCACGGGGTTCCTGAAATGCATATTTTTAGGCTCAGGATGAAAAGGAATTTTTCTCTTTAAGTGTGAGATTACGCTTTTGCCCGAACGGGATGTTGATTCATAAATTGGGAAATATATATTAAAACAATGAGGTGGATTTATTTGATAATTTTTACTTCCCTCTTTTTGGTAACCTATCCCCGAATGTATTCCTTTTTGGATGAAGCTGGTTACATGGGCATGGCATACACATTAAAAGCCGGCACCATATATCCCGACGAAGCAAATTTAAAATTTCCGCAGTCCTTTTTCAATGGCAAACATGTCGTCTTTAAGCATCCTTTTGGATGGCCTCTTTTTTTAATCCCATTCACACCATTAAATGGAGAATTGATGTTTTTGGGAACTTTTTTTTATTTTGTTCTCGGCTACATTTTTTTTCTGAAAATTTTAAAGATATTTGAAGTTCCAGATTATTATGGCTTTATCTACCTTTTTTATCCTCCTTTTGTGATTTATTCCCGGACAATAATGTCGGACCTTCCATCTGGAGTTTTCATGCTTATTTCTTTTTATTTTTTATTAAAGAAAAAGCCTTTTCACTTTTTTATCGCAGGGTTTTTAACAGGAATCTCAGTTTCCATGAGGTATCCAAACATCTTTTTCTTTCTTGTATTTTCCATTTCTCTTCTTATAAAGAACAAAAAGGGATTTATGTTATATCTTCTTGGCGCTTTTCCGTGGGGTGTATCTATTATTCTATATAATTATTTTTCCTATAACACATTTTTCGGAGACCTCGCTCACACCGGGTTCTTTACCAGAAAAGTATTTCTGGATTATTTTTTCCACTATCTTCTTTCCCTGTTTCTTATCTATCCTTTCCTTCCGTTCGCTCCCATACTAACAAAAAAGGCGTTTAGATATGAAACAACAGCTGTTCTGGCTATTTTTCTTATCTTTTATTCATTCTGGTATTTTTATCAGATGAGGGATAATTTCCTTGAAACGCTCATTATGGGTCCCCGGTTTCTAATTCCTGTGATGTTCCTCCTGCTTCCCTACTATCCTTTCCTGTGCGAAAAGATATTTTCCACCTTCAGCAGAAATTTAAGAACCTTTTTAAAAATCCTCTTTCCTCTTATTTTTATAATTGGAGGTTCTGGGATAAGTTTGAAGCACCAGAAATTCACAATTAAACAAAGGGCACTCAGGGATTTTATAATAGAAAATACCCCTGAAGGGGAAGTTCTCGTTTTATTTTCCCATACTGCTGAACTTATTCAGAGTTTCTGGACATCAGCCGAGATATATTATGATTATCCTGAAATATGTAAAGAAAGGGATTGTTATGTTGCAACTGACAATCCAGACCTTACATATTTTCAGAAATTCAGTGTATCAGCCGAATTGATAAAAAGTTCTGGAGGCGTTTATTTAATAAAAACCCGCCCCCTTCATTAATAAAACTTAAGTGATAAAATAAAAAGCGTGAGAAAGGAGGAGTTATTACTTTTACCTGTCCTTTTTCTTTTAGCAGTTTTCTCTATAAAAATAATAACCGCCGAAGGAAATCCATTAAAATTCCTTTTCCTTTTTCAGATAGTTTCTATTTTCTGCCTCGTTGCTCTTCTTGATGTAAAAGCATCAATACTTCTCGTTTTTTTATGGCTTCCATTTAAAGGGCTTGTGAGAAGGCTTTTTTACTTAATAGCACCGTTTACGAGATACGATGTAATTCATCTAACAGAGGCTTTTTATCTTTTGTTTTTAATGATATATCTTCTGATGAGGATGAGAAGGGAAATTGCTGAAGCGTATTCAAAGAATAAAATTTTCAGGGTCTATCTTTTCCTTCTATTTATCTTCTTCCTTCAGATTTTCAATCCCCTTCAGGGTAGCATCCTTGTAGGACTTGGAGGTATGATATTGAGAATTTTTCCTGCCCTCTGGTTCATTCCTGGTCTTTTATTTGGAGATGAGGAATTTGTGAAAAAGGTTCTGAAGGTTCTTTTGATAACCGCCTTTATAACAGCCCTTTACGGCATATTTCAGTTCTTTTACGGCTTGATGCCCTTTGAGGAATACTGGATAAGGAATGTCCAGAAACAATATGTAACTGTTAAGATGTGGGGGCATCCAAGGGCATTTTCATCATTTATGAGTCCCGATGAATCAAGCAGGTTCTTCGCAATAGGGGGAGCGATAATGATTGGAAATCTCATATTTGAACGAACGATTTTTTCCATTCCTTTTATTGTTCCAATTCTTCTTGCTCTTGTTTTTACAGGCGTTCGCTCATCCGTATTCTCCTTGCTGTTTGCGGTTCTAATTATTTTTTCTCTCACAGCAAAGGAAGTAAAAAAGGCTTTTATAAGGGGAATTGTTATCTTTTTTGCCTTTTATGCTCTTCTTGAACTTTTTGTAAGCCCTCCCCCAGGACCGAAAGGGAGGATGGAGGTTACAGAGTTTTATTACTTCCACATAATGAGGGGGCTTAAAGCACCAACTGCTGAACAAACCTTCCAGACAAGGCTCAAAATATGGAAGTTCTATCTAACAGACTACATAATTAAATACCCCTTTGGGCATGGTCTTGGAAGTGGAACCCTTGCAGCGAGAAAGTTTGGAGGGGAGGCTTATGGAACAGAGAGTTATCTTTTTGCACTCCTTCCATGCTCAGGCATCCCAGGATTTTTCACATTTATATATCTCTTTTATCTTTTGTTCAGAAATTTTAATGAAATTTTAAAATCCACAACCACCTATAAAATAGCCTTTTCTGTCCTTTCTTTAATTGCCTTAAGCAGTTTCTTTGGTGGTGCACTGGGTATGCCGAGCACAGGTCCTGTGGGATGGTTTCTTGCGGGAGTCCTTTCAAACCTTTTTACAAAAAGCCCTGAGTTCAAATCCCAGTCTGAAAAAGGAGACCATTCTATTGATAAAGGGGTTCAGGATATTACTTGATTTTTTAAGTTCCAGTTGTATTCCAGAAATTTGACGGATTGCTCTATTTATATCTATATGAGAATGGGTCCATAAATCCCGTATAAGTTGAAACCCTGCTCTGTTCAATATGTTTTTTAACGAAGACCTTCCGAAATAATTTAGATGCCCTGCATATAACCCAACAGGTGGTTTTTTGAGAAGGTGTGTCCGTATCAAACCATTTATGCTTCCAAACTCATCAGGAACCTCACAGTAGAAAATTCCATCGTCTTTTAAAAAATTTCTTATTTTTCCTAATGTCTTCAGAGGCTCTGGAAGGTGTTCAAGCACATGTGAGAGGATAATAATGTCAAAGAATTTTTCAGGATAATTTGCATTTTCAATATCTCCGAGAAAAACCTTTATTCCGAAATTTCTTTCAGCATATTTTGCTGCTATTTCGGAAATCTCAACCCCGAAGAGTTCGTAGTTTCCATATCTTTTGAGATTTCCAAGAAAAAATCCCGGACCACATCCTATATCAAGACATCTTCCCTCCCTTTTCATACTTGAGATAATTTCATAAACCTTTTTTCCTCTTCCCCTTTCCTGTGGAAAGAAATCAATAGAGAATTTAGTGCCTTCAACCTCTTTATAATATTTATCATAAAAGGACTCTTCAAAGTGCCTTTCTTTAAGAAAAATCAATCCACATTCCGGACATTTGAGGAAAATAAACTCCTTCTCCTCAATAAAAAACCTCTTGTAAAAATAAGAAGAAATTTTACATACTGGACACATCATTGAAAGGATAAGATTTTTATCTTATAATTTCAACTGTGAATATCCTTCTTCTTACAAACGATTTCAATTTAGGGGGAAGCGGGATAAATGCATTCGTTTTCAATTTATTAAAGGGATTAAGGGATAGAGGGCATAATGTGTTTATAGGTTCAGGTGGTGGGAATGCATTGGATCAACTTGAGAAGAATGGAATAAGGCATTTTTTAATACCTTTCAGAAAGAATGGAATTCTTTTGATGAAGAGTATTTACATTTTGCTAAAAATCGTAAAAGACGAAAGGATAGATATCCTTCAATGTAATTCTGCTGTAACATCTCTCTCAGCGTATCTGTCGGTAAAAATAGCAAGAAGAGGAAAGGTCGTTTCCACTCTCCATAATGCATTTGATGTCAATTTTTTAAGGAAAGTTCTTAGAAAATCAGGCGATGTAGTTGTAGCACCCTGCAGATTTATAGCAGACCTGTACAAAGTTAAGAATGAAAAATTGCGAATAATCTATAATGGAATAGACCTTAATGATTTTTCATCAAAAAGAGATGGCTGGATAAAGAGGGAATACGGCATTTCAGAGGATTCCATTCTCGTCGGTTTCTTCGGTGGATTTTCCTGGCGAAAGGGAGGAAAATTTTTTCTTGAAAGCCTTCCCCTTGTTCTTCAGAAGAGAAGAGATATAGTCTATATTTTTGCTGGAGGTTATGAGAATGAAATAAAAGAGGCAAAGGAAAGATATAAAGAATTCCAGAAGAATCTTCTCTTTCTGGGAAGAAGGTTTGATGTTCCAGGAATAATGAAGGAGATGGATATACTGGTTGTTCCATCGTTGTCAGATACCACTCCAAATGTAATTCTGGAAAGCTATGCATGCGGGGTGCCTGTTATTGCGAGCAATGTAGGAGGAATTCCTGAGATAGTAAAAGACAAAGAGACAGGGTTTCTTATCCCGCCTGGTAATGCGCTTTCCATAGCAGAAACAGTTCTGATGTTATGCGAACATCCTTCCCTGAGAGAGGAATTATCAAAAAACGCCCTGAAAATATCCACTTATTATTCAAAGGAAAGACTGGCTGAAGAATATGAAAAGGTTTTTTTAGAATTGCTTCAGAGATGAAAATTGCAATAGTAACCCATAACTTTATGAAGGGAGATGGGCAGGGGTGGGTAAATTATCAAATTGCAAAAGTTCTCGTTCAAAGAGGGTATGAGGTTCACATATATGCGAACAGGATTGATGAGGAATTGAAAAGTTTAAAAGGGATTTATTATCATCATGTTCCGGTATTTATCCAGAGACCGAACCTTATAAAAGTAATTATATTTTCTATTGTGGCAAGCATTCTTCTTAAATCTAAAAGATACGATATTATCCATCTCAATGGCTTCACAGGGCTTATAAAACATCATGTAAACTCATCCCATTATGTCCACAGTGCATATAAAAAGGTTGTGAGAAAAATTGAAAGAGGAAACTTTTATCAGATTCTATATACATATCTCAACTCCATATTTGAAAAATTCATATACAGGAAGGCAGAAATAATTGTTGCAGTATCAGCAAAGGTGAAGAAGGAACTTGTTAATGATGCAGGGATACCAGAAGACAAAATAAGGGTCATTTACAATGGAGTAGATTTGAATTACTGGAGAAGGGTTGAGGGTGGAAAAAAAGAACTGTATAAATTTGGTGTAAGGGAAGAGGATTTTGTTATTTTGTTTGCCGGAGACCTCGCAACAGAAAGAAAGGGTTTAAGGAATCTGTTACATGCAATAAAGAATTTAGACGGGATAAAACTTTTGATAGCAGGGAATGAAAAACGCTCTAAATTTAAGTGG
>Ga0197143_1002079_pt1 | contig 15530 bp, 15 predicted proteins | sample GBS70_MetaG_FD_148603 | JGI IMG/M metagenome (GOLD analysis project Ga0197143, IMG submission 148603) | Sediment microbial communities from Great Boiling Springs, Gerlach, Nevada, United States - GBS 70_MetaG | ecosystem: Environmental > Aquatic > Thermal springs > Hot (42-90C) > Sediment...
ATTGTTTTGTGCCAGAATACAAAAATTTGATAATAATATAATAAACACTAATAATATTTTTTTCATCTTTAACTCCTTTTTTTATTATACACAATTTTAAAATCAATTGTCAACCAAAGTTTTTCTATTGTGCATTAATTTCATATAGAAGTCCCTCTTTAGACAGAATTATTTTGTTGTTTTCTTTTTTCAATATCTTATATCCTTCAACAACATCCCCAATTGTCACTCTATAAGTTCTTTTAGTCCCCTCTATAAAAATATATTCAACTCCTTCTAATATCATTCTTCCTCTATAAATAAGTGGACACTCTTTTTCTGGTAAAGCAAAAGGAGTTATTTCTGGTTTTGATACCTTTTCAATTTCTGGTAATTTTGATGTGATTGAAATTTCTTCTCCTTTTGCAATTTTAGGTTTTTCAAAAGTTGAAATCCTTGGTGTAATTGCAATTTCTGGTTTTTCAATTTTCTCTTCTGGTTTCAGAATACTAATAAACTTTGGAGTTTTTACGATTGATATAACTTCTGGCTTTTTAGCAAATATAATATTCGTTGGAACAGGTTTTTTCATAATCTCCATTGTCAATCTTCCAGTTGAAAATGGATCTCTTTTCCCTTCTATATCTATTTTTTCTTTTGTCCAGTAAGCAAATTTTTCCTCCTCAACAACCTTTTTTCTTTCTTCTTTTGGCCTTTTTTCTTCAACTATTTCACCAACAATCATTTTTAATCTTTCTTCACTTGAAAGGAAAGTTTTTCTCATAAACATAAAAAATTCCCATATCCACACAATTAAAAGTATTAAAAAAACAAATTTAAAAATATTTTTTCTCAAAAAAACATTTAATCTGAATGGTTCTTTGTAAACAATTGGTCTTATTTTCTTTTCAGGAACAACTTTTATCTTCTTTGGAATTACTTTTGGAGGCTTCTTCTTTGTTATTTCTTTTCTATAGGTTGTTATAAAATTGGCAACATTTTTTTCTGCTTCTGTTATTTTTGTTCTTATAAGTTTATCAATTTCTGGAACAGTTTTAATTACATTTGATAGATATGTTTTGATTTTCTGTTTTTCTCTTTCTCTTTGTAAGATTTCTCTTTTTTGTAATTCTTTCTCTCTCTTTTGCTCAATAAGTAATCTCTTTGTTTCTTCTTTTAACTTTCTTGCTTCTTCAATAAGTGCTCTTTGTCTTTCTTTATCAATTAACCTCCTTAAATTAATAATTTCTGTGAGGAATAAAAATCTTTCTTTATTTATTTGACCATGTAATCTTTTATAATGTAAAAATTGAAGTAATTTTTGCCTATTCTCAATGCGCTCTAATCTCTTTTTCTCCCTCGCCTCTTGCTTCGCCCTCTCTAACTCCTTACGCCTCTCTAATTCTAATCCCTTCCTCGCCTCTAACTCTATCTTCCTTCTCTCTAATTCCTCCTCCCTCTTCCTCGCCCTCTCCTTCCTCTCTAATAATAACTTCTCCCTTAATTTCTCCCTATCTTGTGCTTTCTTCTTTAATAAATTTAATAACTCCTCTTTCTTCCTAACTTGTTCTAATCTTTTCTTCTCCCTCGCCTCTTGCTTTGCTCTCTCTAACTCCTTACGCCTCTCTAATTCTAAGCCCTTCCTCGCCTCTAACTCTAATTTCTTTTTTCTTTTCTCTTCAAGGAGTAACTGTTTTATTTTCTTTTTCTCTTCTCTTCTTTTTGCTATTATTTCTAAAAATTTTTCTTTTCTTTCTTTTTTTCTTTTACTATTAAGTTTAAAATTTTCTTCTTGAGGTTCTTTTTCTTTAATTTTTTCTTCCCTACTTAATTTTCTTTCAGAATATATCTTTCCTCTTAAACCCTTCAAAATTTTATTTCGCTCTCTCGTTATTTTCCTTTCTTCTTTTTTCCTTTCTATAAATTCCAGTAATTTCTTTTTCTTTTCTTCTCTTTTCATAAATTATCCTTCCTCTTTCTTTAAAATTACAGTATTTAAATCTATGTCAGCTCTGTAAAAATCTTCTCCTATGTTTGATATAAAAACATTCTCAACAGTAAAATATGATGAAGGATTATCAAAATATTTAATACACCTTATTATCTCATTGCTTGTTCCGCTTATACTTAATTTAATTGGAATTATCTCATAAAATGCAACTTTTTGAGGAACTCCTGGAGTTAAATTTGAAACTATAGTAACGCCGGAATCAATAATCAGAGTTAAAAGGTCTTTTATTACCTCAAATTGTAATGTCAAAATTGGAATCTGATTAACATCAACTAATCCCGTTTTTTGAAAACCAAATGATGTGGGAATAGTTACATTTCTACTTTTAGCCATTTTTTGAAGTTTATCTTCATAAAAATAGATATATTCTTTAAATTCAATAGATGGATACTTTTCAAACTTTGGAGGTGAAGGATATTTTGTAGAGAAATTATTTAACATTATTTGAAATTGCTTCTCAAGAAATTCTTTCTTTTGTGAGAGTTTCCCTATTAATTCAGGAGAAGGCGCTTTTTCTTTTTCAGTTTCATATTTTTTAACTTCTTCATAAATCTTTTTTATTTCTTCTTCCATCTTTTTAATCTCTTGATAATTCTTCTTCCTTAAAAATTGTCCTAAACCAATTATTCCTATAACTATAATCAAAGAAAAAATCAGCAAATGTTTCTTAAAAAAATTCACCAATTTTTTCATTTTAAAGTTAAAACAAGTGAAAATTCAACTTTATTTTTTTCTTGATTTACTTCACAAGAAATTATATCTACTTTTTGAATAAATTCAAGTTTCCCCAATCTGTCAATAAAATTTTTAAAATCATTAAATGCAGTCCTTATATCGCCAATAATAACCTCTCCACGTAAAGTATAAACATTACCTCCTTCAAATTTTATTTCACTTGGTTGAGGTTGTTGACTTGGTTCCATTCCAGGTTGTTCAGGGGGTGGCCCTGGTGGACCTTCAGGTGGAGTTGGTGCTTGAGGTGGTTGAGGTCCAGCAGGTGTTTCACCTGTCACTAACCCACCTTCTGGTTTTGATGGAACTGTAGTTCCAGGTGTTATGGTAGTTATATATATTTTACTACTTGGCAATGCTTCTCCTATAGAAAGTATTCTTTTTAACCAGATATTTTTCTTATCAAGTATTCCTTTAACTATTGAAACTTTACTGTTTATTTCATTTATTGCTTTTTCCAGTTTTTCTACCTCTGGCTTGTATTTTTCAAACTGACTCATTGAAACTTGCAGTTCCCTTTTTATCCCTTCAAGCATCATCCTTTCAAATCTGTAAAATGGTATAGGAGTAAGAGAAATAATTCCAGCCATTAAAACAGAAAGATAAATGTATGGTCTATTTAATCTGAATTCCCTTAATCTTTCAAATTCTTCTGGTAAAAAGTTAATATTTATAACTACTGGTAATATTTTTCTCAATCCAATTCCTATCGCTGTTACAAGTTCAACATCTTTCTCTTTTAAATAAGAATATTCTTCCACTAATTCAATATACTCAAATGGTCTAAAATAATGAACAGGAACTCTTCCTTTTTCTTCTAAATATTCTCTAAATCCTTTTAATTGAGATGTCCCTCCACAAATATATAATTCTTCTAATTCAGGACCTCTTATTGTAAATCTCCAATAATCTATAGAATTTTGTAATTCAGTATGCAAACTATCTAAAGAACTCAAAACTGCTTTAAGTTGAATTCCTTTTTCCTTTTTTTCAATTTCTGCTTCTTCAAATGGCTTACCCTCCATTTCAGAAATTGTAGAAGTTATTGTATTTCCTGACACTGTTAAAGACCTTACAAGGAATTTTTCTTTATGAACTATTATTAAATTAGATGAATTGGCTCCTACCTCAAGAAACCCTATGCATCTTTCTCTTCCTATATTTTTAAAAGAAAGTAGGATATTTATAAGTGCAAAATGGTCTGCATCAAGAAATAAGGGTTCTATTCCAAGAAAAGTTATTTTGCCAACATATTCACTTAAAATTTCCCTTTTTATTGCTCCGAGTAAAATATTATAATTCTGTTCAGTTTCATCTAAAATTTGATATTTCCAAACAACTACTTCTAAAGGGAAGGGTATCTGCTGTTGAACTTCATATTTTAATATATCTTTTAATTTTTTTATAGGAACTTTTGGAACACTTAAACTACGAATTAATAAACCTCTCCCAGGAATGGAAACATAAAAACTTTTGGCAGGTAATTTTCTTATAAATTCTTTTCCCTCTGTTTTTAAAAAATTTTCTAATTCCTCAGAAGGAATAGTTGATAAATCTAATTCATTGTAGTATGTCAAAAAGATTTTTCCACTTAAATATTCTAAATCAATCACTCTTATCTTAGTTGTACCTATATCTAAAATTAAATTTCTTCCTCCTATTTTCACAAGCACTCCCTATGTAAAAATAAAATTTGCGGGGGGCCGATTCGAACGGCCGACCTCCAGGTTATGGGCCTGGCGAGCTACCACTGCTCCACCCCGCATTATTTATATAATAATTATATTTTACCTCATTATCTATTTTCCTGTCAAACCCTCTATCGCTAATTCTAATTCTTTTTCAATTTTTTCTATTTCTTCTTTGATTTTATTTTTAAATTCCTCTTTTCTGGACAATTCCTTTTTCAAATTGTATATGATTTCATATAGTTCTATCAAATAAATCACAAGAATGTCAACTGTATCAAATGACTTGTAAATATTCTCTAAATTTTTATATTTTTCATTAATTTCATTAGCAATTTTATTTACTTCATTAAAAGGCATTGAGGAGGAAATTGAATAAGTTCTTCCAAGTATGGTTATTTTAAACATGTTAACCTCTCAATTTACCATTAAATTTCTTTTCAATGATTTCTATAATTTTTCTTGAAAAATTATCAATTTCCTCATTCTGAAAAGTTTTTAATGGCGAACGGAAGATTACAGAAAAACTTACACTAATTAAATTTTCTGGAATATTTTTATTTCTGTATATATCAAAAACTTCTATTTCTTCTATTGGTAAATTCAAACTTTTTATCTCTCTTTCAATTTCTTTCCAATTTATATTTTTATGGAAGAAAAAAGAAAAGTCCCTTTTAGACGAGGGAAACTTTGGTAATTGTTTAAATTTCTTTTCAAAATTTATATGATTTAAAAATTCATCAAGAAAAATTTCACATATATAAACATCTTTTTTTATATCATAGAAATTTTTTAATTCTTCGGACACCCAAAATATTTTCCCAATTTTGTTTTCAAGATAATAAATTTCATAATTTGTTCCATCTTGTGCAAAAAAGTTAGAAACTTTTACATAGTCAATATTTTCTAATCCGCATTTCTTCAAAAATATTTCAATTTTTCCTTTAAAATCAAAAAATGGGCTTAAATTGTAGGAAGCAATTAAAAGAGAATTTTCTTCTTTAAATTTCCCATCTTCTTTCTTATATATCTTTCCTATCTCAAAAATTTCAAATTTTTCATTTTGATGAAAAACATTATACTTAATTACCTCTAAAATATTAAAAATTAATGAATTTCTTAAAAAAGAAAATGATTGAGAAAGTGGATTTTCTATCTTCACAGCATCTAAATTAAACTTTTCCACAATCTTATCAGAAATAAAACTTAAAGAAATAACTTCTGAAAAGCCCAGATTTGTAAGTAAATGTTTAATTTTTTTAAATATTTCATATTTTGAAAAAACCGAAGTAGGACAAAGATTTACAGTTGGTATTTCTTCGGGAATATCCGAATATTTTTTATATTTTGCTATTTCTTCAATCACATCTATTTCCTCATTTATATCTTTCCTATAATCAGGTATTTTTAATAGAAATAGTCCCTCTTTTTCTTTTTTTATTTTAAATTCCAATTTTTCTAAAGTTCTTTCTAAAAATCTATCTTCAATTTTAATTCCCAAAATTCTTTCAATATTTTCTGTTTTAAGATAAATTTCTTTTTCTTCCTCCTTAAGTTCTATACTTTTATAATTTACTATCCCAATTTCTCCATCGCAAAATTCCTTTATCATTTCTGTTACCCTTTCCATTCCCATTTTAGCCATAGAAATACTTAACCCTTTCTCAAATCTAAGTGATGACTCTGTTACAAGCCCAATTTTTTTACTCCCCTTTCTAATAACAACTGGATTAAAATATGCACTTTCAATTAAAATATTTTTTGTCTGAAAAGTTACTTCTGTATTTGCACCTCCCATTATTCCCGCTATTGCTATAGGTTTCTTCTCATCAGCAATTAATAAAACATTTTCCACTTCTCTCTCTTTGCCATCTATTGTAATTATCTTTTCACCCTTTTTGCCTCTTCTTACAATTATTTTCCCTTCTATTTTATCCAAATCAAAAATATGAAGTGGTTGACCAATTTCACACATCACAAAATTTGAAATATCAACAACTTTAAAAGAACTCTTGAATCCCAAATCTTCAATAATTTTTTTAAATTCACCTTCTGAAAGAGAATTTTTTATATTTTTTATTATTCGGCATGAATAGTAAAAACAATCATTTGGATTTTCTATTTCTACTGGTACAAATTCAATTATTTCTTCTTTATAAGAAGTTTTAACTAAATCCTTCAAAGTAAAATTCCAAAATGGCATAATTTCTCTTAATAACCCAATAAAACTTAACAAATCTGGCCTATTGGCAGGGGCCTCAAGTTCAAAGACAAAATCATCTTTTTCCTCCTTTATAACCTTAGGATTCAATCCAAGTATTCCAAGATAATGAAGCATTTCTTCTTTTTCTAATCTCCCAATAATATAATTTTTCAATATCTTATATGAGTACCTCATTTTTCAAAACTGATTTAAAAACTTCATATCATTAAAATAAAAATGTCTAATATCATCAATTCCATATTTTAACATTGCAAGTCTTTCCACTCCCATACCAAAAGCGAACCCTGTATAAATAGAGGTATCATAACCAACATTTTTAAAAACATTTGGATGAACCATTCCACATCCCAAAATTTCCAGAAAACCACTATATCCACAAGTAGAACATCCTTTTCCTTCACATATTACACATGAAATACTTAATTCAGCGCTCGGTTCTGTAAATGGGAAGTATGAGGGAGAAAACAAAACTTTTATTTCTTTCTTAAAAAATTCACGAATAAAATAAGATAGAATACCTTTTAAATGTGTAAATTTAATTCCTTTATCAACCATTAAACCTTCTATTTGATGAAACATAGGGCTATGAGAAGAATCAAAAGCATCTCTTCTAAAACATTTACCTGGGGCAATTATTCTCAAGGGAGGAGTATATTTTTCCATAATTCTTACCTGAACTGGACTTGTATGAGTTCTTAAAAGGATTCCATTTTCTTTATTTATATAAAATGTATCCCATATATCTCTTGCAGGGTGTTCTTCTGGTGTATTTAAAGCAGTAAAATTATAATAATCTGTTTCAATTTCAGGCCCTTCAACTACGCCAAATCCAATTTTATAAAAAATCTGAACAATTTCATCTATTATTTTTGTAATAGGGTGTAAATTGCCAACAATTATTTTTTTACCTGGAAATGAAAGGTTATATTCTTCTTTTTTTTCTTTTATTTTTGTTTTTAAACTTTCATATATTTGGCTTAATTCTCTTTTTATCTCATTAAGTTTTTGTCCGAGAAAAATCTTTTCTTCTTGTTTAAACTGAGGTATTTTTGAAAACATCTGATTTAAAAATGATTTTCTTCCAAGATATTTAACTCTCCATTTTTCAAGTAAATCTTCACTTTTTATATCATTAATTTCTCTTTTAGCATCCTCTAAAATTTTTTCAATTTCTTCAATAACATTTCTCTCCATATAATCCCTTTTTTCTTATATATTCTATTACTTCATCGGGAGTTAAATATTTTACTGTTTTTTTTTCAAAAATACAATTTCTGATATAAGTGGATGAAATATCTAAAAAAGGTGCTTCTATTACTTTATAATTTACAGGAAAATTTATTTTAAAATCTAAGTTTTTACTTCTTTTTGCAACAAGAAAAATGGTTTCTTTAACAAGTTCACTTGCTTTATACCAATTTGGAATATCATAAAGAGAATCTTCTCCTATTATAATAAAAATTTCATAATCTGGCATCTTTTTTTTTAGTTCTTTTAATGTCTCATAAGTATAACAAACATCCTTTTTAAATAATTCTATTTCAGAAACTTTAAAAAATGGATTATTCTTAATAGCAATTTTTACCATATTGAACCTATCCTCTGGAGAAGCATAAACTTTTTTTTTATGAGGGGGGATTCCACATGGTATAAAAATGACGGAATCTAAACTAAATTGTTCTCTTGCTCTTTCTGCAATTATTAAATGTCCATAGTGAATTGGGTCAAAAGTTCCACCTAAAATTCCAATTTTTTTATTCTCTAATTTGGCCATTTCCATGTATTACATATTTATAAGTAGTCAATTCTTCAAGTCCCATAGGTCCTCGTGCATGGATTTTGTCTGTACTTATACCTATTTCAGCACCAAGGCCAAATTCACCTCCATCTGTAAATCTTGTAGATGCATTATGATAAACAGCAGCAGAATCAACCTCTCTTAAAAATTTTTCTGCACTTTCCTTATTTTCAGTAATTATTGCATCTGAATGATGAGTTCCATATTTATTTATATGTTCAATTGCTTCTTCAATATTATTTACAATTTTTATTGATATAATTAAATCAAGATATTCTGTATACCAATCATCTTCTGTTGCTTCTTTTATACCAGTTATAATTTTTCTTGTTTCATCACAACCTCTCATCTCAACTTTATGCATTCTAAATAACTCAGCCATTTTAGGTAAGAATTTTTCTGCGATTTCTTTATGAACAAGGAGAGTTTCTGTCGCGTTACAAGTGGCAGGTCTTTGAACTTTTGCATTTAAAACAACTTTCCACGCCATTTCTAAATTTGCATCTTTATCTACATAAGTATGACATACACCAGCATAATGTTTTATAACAGGTATATAACTATTTTCCACAACGGTTTTTATAAGTGATTCTCCTCCTCTTGGGATTATAAGGTCAATATATTGATAAAGTTTAAGAATATATTTTACTGCTTTTCGTCCGCCCGCTGTTATTATATTCACACTGTCCACAGGCAATTTAGTTTCCATTAATGCCGATTTCATTATATCCACAAGTATTAAATTTGTACTTTTTGCTTCTTTCCCACCTTTTAAAATTACAGAATTTCCTGACTTAATACAAAGGATACTTGCTTCAATAGTTACATCAGGCCTTGATTCATATATAATTCCAATGACTCCAATTGGAACTCTAATTCTCTCTATTTTTAAGCCATTAGGTCTTTCAGTTTCCCAAATTTTTTTACCAACTGGATCTGGCAAAGCAATCACATCTTTTATTGATTTTATCATCTTATCAATTCTTTTTTCATCAATTTTTAATCTGTCAATAAATGCACTTGAATAATTTCTTTTAAGACATTTATCAACATCTTTTTGATTTTCTTTTATTATTTTCTCTCTGTTTTCTTCAATTTTTTCAATCAACTTATTCAAAAACATATTCTTCTCTTCGGTTTTAACTTTTGAAAGAATAAAAGATGCTTCTTTTGCTTTTCTAACATCCAAAATTATTTTTTCCTTCCAGTCCATTCTAATCTTCTCCCCTTACCGGATAGAAAATAGTTCCTATATTTTCACCTTCTATAAGTTTTTTAATTGCCCAACTCTTTTTGCCATTTAAAATAACACAATATTTTCCTCTTGAAATTACAAATTCTGCTGCTTCTATTTTACTTTTAATTCCTCCAACTCCTTTTTCAGATGGTTTTCCCATATTTATGATATTTTTTAATTTATTAATATCTGTGACTTCTTCAATTAATTTTCCTTTATTTTCTTTTGGATCTTCTGTAAATATACCATCAACATCTGAAAGAATAATTAAAACGTCTGCATTTACCAAGTCAACTACATAACTAGAAAGAATATCATTATCTCCAAATTTTATTTCTTCCACAGCAACACTATCATTCTCATTTATTATAGGAATAACTTTAAATTTAAGAAGAGTAAAAAGTGTGTCTCTTGCATGTTTTTTTCTTTTTAAATTCACAAATACATCTCTTGTTAAAAGTATTTGTCCTACATTTAAGCCTTCTTCTCTAAACAACCTTTCATAGGTTCTCATCAATCTACTCTGTCCAACACTTGCAGCTGCCTGAAGCATATTTATTTTTTTAGGTCTTTCTTCCCAATTTAATATTTGCATTCCAGCGGCAATGGCTCCTGAAGTTACTATAATTACTTCTTTCTTCTTTTCTTCTACAAGCCAACATATTTGTTCCACAATATGTTCCATTATTGAAGTGTCAAGCCTATTATTTTCAGTTGTTAAAACATTAGTTCCAATCTTTACAACAATTCTTTTTATCTTATCAAATATTGCCTTTCTTTTCATTTTCTATCTTTTCCCTATAAAATTTGCTTTTTTCAAGAAGTTTAATTAACTTTTTTATTTTTTCATTTTCCAAACAATTCTTAAAATTTTTTAATTCTTCTTCATATTTTTTAATCCATTTTAAAAGATTTTTCTTATTTGAAATGAATATTTCTGTCCACATTTCATGATTGCTTTTTCCTATTCTTGTGGTATCTAAAAAACCAGAACCATAACAACTTTCTAATATTTTTTTATTATTTTTAAGACCAACATAGAGCAAAACATATATTAAAAAATGGGGTAAATGGCTTGTAAATCCCAAAATTTCATCATGTTTTTCAGGTGACATTTCCATAACTTTACTACCTAATTTCTCCCAAAAAAATTTTACCTTTTCTTTAACTTTTTTATTTGTGTTTTCTGTTGGTGTTATTATAACTATCTTATTTTCAAAAAGCCCTTCTTTTGCGAACTCTATACCACTTTTTTCTGAACCTGAAATTGGATGAGAACCGATAAAATTTGTTTTTTTACCTAATATATTTTCAACTTTTTTGCAAATAATTTTTTTCACACTTGCAACATCTGTAAAAAAAACTTTGGGATTAGTATCATTTATAATCTTTATATACTTTTCAACTGCCATTATTGGGGTTGCAATTATAAGGAACTCAACATTTTTTATAACTTCCTCAGGGGTATTATAATATCTATCAATTATCCCTCTTGCCACGGCTTTTTCCATCGTTTCAACTTTTCTACTATATCCCACAACTTCTTCCGCAATTTTTCTTTTTTTAATTTCAAGACCAATAGAACCACCAATTAAACCAATACCAATTATACCTATTCTTTTAAAATCTTCCATAAAATTAGATTATTTTTCTTCTTTTTTAACAAAACCTTTAAATAATTCAATTGGTAGTGGAAATACAAGAGTAGAATTTTTTTCTGCTGCTATTTCTGTTGCTGTTTGTAAATATCTAAGTTGAATTGCCACTGGAACCTGTGACAATATTTCTGCTGCTTCTTTCAATCTTTGTGCTGCTTGATATTCTCCTTCTGCATTTATAATTTTTGCTCTTCTATCTCTTTCAACTTCTGCTTGTCTTGCCATTGCCCTCTTCATACTATCAGGTAATTCAACTTCTTTTATCTCAACAATACTGACTTTTATTCCCCATGGATCTGTTTGTTCATCTATTATCTGTTGTAATCTATGATTTATTTTTTCTCTCTCTGCAAGAATTTCATCAAGTTCAAGTTGTCCTGCAACTCCTCTCAATGTAGTTTGGGCAATCTGCATGGTTGATAATTGATAATTTTCTACTTCAACAACTGCTTTTGTTGGGTCCATAACTCTAAACCAAACAACAGCATTTATTTTAATTGGAACATTATCCTTTGTCATAACCTCCTGTGGCGTCACATCAAATGTTACTGTTCTTAAACTCACTTTTACCATCCTTTCAATTAGAGGTATTAAAAAAATTAATCCAGGACCTCTTGCACCAACCAATCTCCCAAGTCGGAATACCACCCCTCTTTCATATTCATTAACAATTTTTATAGAATTTGCCAAAATCATAAATACAAATATACCTAAAATTATCCATCCCATTTTTTCCTCCTTTTTATCTGATTTTAACCAAAACTTTTATATAAGTCAAATTTAAATCTTGCAATATCTTTGTTGATTAACTATAATAAAATTTCACTCATAGGCCATAAAAATGATTAAAAATAATAAATTTAGAGAAACTAATCAAAGTTTTTCTCTCTTTACAATTATACAGAAAAGTTGGATAAATTAAATCTTCATTAAAATAGACCCAAGTTTAATTTTAAATGAATCAAGATTTGTATAATAAAAATTCTGTGCATTAATCCATCTTTGATATGCATTGTATTCATTCTGTCTTGCTTGATCAACTTGAAAAGAAGGCAATCTCCCAGCATCTGAAAGCATTTCTATCCTTTCTCTCGTTGTTTTTAAATTAATGTAATTTGTATAAAAAATTCTCAATCTTTTTTATAATGGAAAATCTTTAAATAATCCTTTGCTATATCAATTGAGAAACCCTTTTGATATCTTAGGAAATCCCTTATCTGATAAACAACATACTTTTCACTTTGAATCAAATTTTCAAGTGCAACTTTCCTTCCAGCACCTTTAAATAATGGTTGAAACAAATTAAATGTCAGTATTGATTGAAAAGCACTCTTTTTATCACCTGTAAGATATTTCCAATAAAGTAAGAATAATTGTTTCTACTTTTGTATCTTCATTTAATTTTACAGGTATTTTATCTTTTTAACTTTTTCCTTCTTTTCATCAATAATTTTATATATTTCTTTATCAGTAGATTTCTCAAAATATTTTGGAGAACAAGAACTAAAAACAATTAAAAATAAAACAAATAACACTTTTTTCATATTTTAAGATTTAGACAGAATTTTAATTAAAAGGATTTAGTCAATTTTAACTGGCTTTTTTTCATCACTTGATTTATATATTGCATCTATTATTTTCATTAAAATTATTGCTTCTTCTGGCTTTGAAAATGGTTCTTCTGTTCCCTTAATTGTATTTACAAAATTAATAACTGCTCTTTCTCTTCCCATTTTCGGGTCTGGCTCAACTATAATTTTTCTGTTTACTGGTTTTCCATATTCCATTGTATAAATTTCACAATCATCAATTGCTGTATCATCTATTCCATCTCTTCCAAATAATCTTCTAATCATTCCTCCTGCTTTTGTTCCCTGAAAAGTAACTGATACTTCTTCTCTTTTATTCATTTCAGCCCAACTATTCCTTGCAAAAAGAACCTGACCTGTTTTAAATGTAATAAATGCATGAGAACTTGTTTCAACATCCATAATTCCACCTTCAACATCTGGTATTCCCCATGGACCTTTAAAGTCAGGATTGCCTGAAAAATCAGTAAATGTTTTTGCAAGAACATAATCTGGTTCTGGGAATTCCATAAAATATAAAGCAAGGTCTATCATATGAAGTAAGTCAATAACAGGTCCTCCACCTGAAAGCGCCTTCTGTGTAAACCAACCTCCAAATCCAGGAATACCACACCTTCTTATCCATAATGCCTGTGCTGAATTTATTTTTCCTACATCTCCATTTTTTATATACTTCATTAATGCCTGAGATTCTGGTCTTGCTCTGTTATTAAAATCAAACATCAAAATTTTCTTTGCCTCTTTTGCTGCTTTTACCATTTCCTCTGTCTCTTTTGCATTTAAAGCAGGTGGTTTTTCACAGAATACATTTTTTCCATTTTTAAGACACTCAATTGAAACTTCTGCATGATATTTATTTGGAACACAAACACTCACAATATCAATATCTTTTTCCTTTTCAAGCATCTCCTTATATGAAGAGTAAACATTTTTAATATTAAATTTTTTTGCCTTTTCCTCTGCTCTCTTTGTATCAATGTCTGCTATTGCACAAACACTTACACCACTTTTTAAATAACCTCCTATATGATAATCAGCAATTCCACCTGCTCCAACAATCCCTGCTTTTAACTCTTTCATCTTTCCCTCCTTTTTTAAATAATATTACAAAACCTTCTTTTTGTTTTTATAACATAAATCTAAATTATTAATAAAAATTCTGAAACCAGTGCCATGGTCATGGGTTCTTCCATTTGGATATTGTCCAATTCTAATATCAATTAAGATTATCCCTCCTTTAATAAGATTTTTAAAACCTTTAAAACTAAAACCACTTAACAAATATCCTTCATTAAACCAAAATTCTTCCTCTTTCCCTTTACCCCTACTTTCTGCTTTTATAAGTAATAGATTTTTCAATTTCCTTTCAAATGCTTCTTTTAAATCTGTTTCCAACCAATGAGCTACAATTCCATCTAAATAATGAATTAAATTAACTCTATCTTTTTCTACTTCAACTTTAAATCCATATTCACCTTTAATAGTATTAAATTCAATTCCATTTACAGTTGTGTGAAGTATTTTTTTATTTTTTCTGTTAGGTGATATATACCCATATTTTTCAACTAAAATAGAATTAATTTTAGGTGGAGAAGGTGCTAAAGTGAAAAGAGTTAACATGCTTTTACTATTTTTTCTTATTGCTTTTAATTCTATTATTCCTAATGCATTCGGACCAGGGATATTATTTTCTTTAATTCCAAGTAAATCTTCTATGGTTTTACCAATCCCAGTTTGACCTGCTCTTTTGGTTCTAACAAACCCCATTTCTCTAATTTCTTTCAATTTTCTAAATATATCTTCAAAATTATTTAAACTCATTTGGGTCTCCAAAAATCAAGAATATATTCAAAAGTGGTACTTAATGTTATATAATTACTTGGATATCCAAAAATACCAACATTGTTAACTAAATTTCTTTTATCCCAAATTATTATATTCCTTAATTCATAACCAACTTTTTCCATTTCTTCTATTACATAACAGTGAGTTGGATATCTTTTATTATTTTCCCATAAATCATTAAGATTAATTAAGCAATGCCTTTTAACCCTTAATAAAGGTAAAATCCCCTTAAAAATCTCTGCCAATGCTTTCGCAAATTCTTTTGGAGGCATAGTGCCAAGATCTCTAGGATTAAACGAGTACTGTTGAATTTTTTTATAATACTTATTTTTTCTTAAATCACATCTAAAACTTTTATTTAATCTTTCTCTTAAAAGCAAAGTTGCATAAGGTGGTGAAGTGACAACAAGAGAAACTGTATTTTCCTTAAGATATTTTGGAATATTTATTGCATCATCACAAATAGCAATTTGTTTGGTATTATTTTCAAAAATAACAGGGATTTCTTCTAATCTTTTTTTGGCAAACTCTATATATTTAGGATTTAAATCAAAGCCAACACAGTTTCTTTCCAAATCTCTTGCCGCTATTAAAGTGGTTCCTATTCCGACAAATGGATCTAAAACTAATTCTCCTTTATGAGTAAAAATTTCAATACATTTTTTAGGAAGGCCTATAGGAAAAACTGCAGGATGAATTTCTTTATCTCTTATATCTCTTCTTTCATAATAAAATTCCCATATCGCAACTTGACCTTTAACCCATTCCT
>Ga0197143_1002082_pt1 | contig 15510 bp, 11 predicted proteins | sample GBS70_MetaG_FD_148603 | JGI IMG/M metagenome (GOLD analysis project Ga0197143, IMG submission 148603) | Sediment microbial communities from Great Boiling Springs, Gerlach, Nevada, United States - GBS 70_MetaG | ecosystem: Environmental > Aquatic > Thermal springs > Hot (42-90C) > Sediment...
AAATTTAGTGGTTCTAACTTTATATGAGCTTTTAGGGGTTTATGTCACACCCCGCTCTTCTTAAGCTGCTTTTTGTAGCGTTCAAATGTTGAGTAACCTTATACTCATTCCTTACATTGAAGTGGCCGACATCGAGCAGAAAATACCACACAACATTATTAAATCACTCTGCCACTAGTTAAAGGCGCTGACCTATATACTACACCAACTCCATTTCCTATACGAAATCAATTCCACCATTCTCTCCAACCTCAGCCCTGAAAGAGAGAGGGGCAACACCTATTTTTGCTAACATGCAACCATAGAGTAGCCTCTCTAACAGAGCTGGGCATGCGAAATCTGTCTAGAAAACGGTATAATTGTCTTCGGATGGCCGCATTTTCAAGCCGTCTCCAATTCATGGAAAGTAGGGGTTGTAAACGAGGGGTTGGTGAAGGCTGCGGGGTTCAACGGAAAAGGTTAGTGCTCATGGCCGGGGCCTTTCGAAAATGCGCAAAGGCCGCTGATTTGGTTGAAGGGCTGTCGTTTAGGCTTCAGAAGGTTGTGGTTCGAAGGGAAAAAGCCTGTTAAGGGGTTTTCAACACCTTTCCCCAGTTTTAACGGACCTCTGGTCGTCTATCGGGCGTAATTTACACGATGGGCCTCATGATTACAGGGCCATGTTCAGAGCCCTGCTTCTGAAAGGGATGGGACGAACAACTTCTTGCAGAAAACCCCGGAGACTTCTTGAAAAGGATAGGTTTTGGTTGGCAAGTGCGTTTCCGCGGTATCCACACCTAATTAGGTGCGAGTCCTTTTGCCTAAAACCTGCAAATCTGACTAGCAAAGAATTATTAAATATTTTACAATCTATATTTTTCTCTAAAGTCGTACACATGCACAACATAGTTCGGCGTATTCCATTTAGCAAACCAGTTAGCGACCCCCTTCGAGTATTTAGCGTCAACGATTTCTTCAAACGCTTCAAAACCAAGGCCTGCAAGAAGTCCTGCAACACCACCAATAGGTCCTGCTGCAACCTGTCCCATTACAGCTACACCAAAAGGAATAGCATGTCGAATTTTACCTACCCTACCCATAAACTTACTAGCCTCTTCCCAAACGTTTTCAAATATTACATTCATCTCTTTATTCATTTCTTCTACCTTTTCATATTTTTTATCTTTAACAGCATCATTGAGTGCTTGCATCACTTTTCTAAGATCGTAGAGATTATATTCTTCGTCAAGTTTGATAGCATCATCTAAGTCACTAACCTCTATAATCTTTAACTTATTCAAAAACTTTCCAATCTCGCAGGGAAATTCAACTTTTTTACTTAGAGAGGATGTATCAATACCTAGTTTTTCACCTATCCAAACTAAATCTCGATAAGTAGATATAGGTTCTTTGAGTCGATTTGTATGGGCGAAGGATTAATTCACCAATTATGGTTAACATCTGAAATGCTGTCTCGGAATCTGTTGTCATCCAAACAGCCAATGAATCTGCTATTGATTTATAACCTAGAGCGTTTAATAGAGTAAAGTCTGCTGCGATTTTAAAAGATGCTACATCCAAATCTTTAAAGAAAGGTTCCCTAAAGTAAGACCTTAAACCAAATAATGATTCTATTTTAGAAGGTACGTACTTAGAATATGAGGAGGGTTCTCGACACAGTATAACCCCCTCCCTAAACCAAGACTGTATCTCATCATCATCCCATGATACAATATATATAAAGGGTAGGGAAAACTCTTGAGGAGGACGGAGCTCTAAAAAGAGTTGTTTCTAAGAATTCCATTCTTTCGTATTTAGTAGGAGGCGCAGTAAGTGTAAAATTCACCCTCTCAGTTTCTTTAGCAAAGTCGATCAATCTGTCGATTTCTTTAGATTCTGGCATAAATCCGTGACACTCTTCGAACAATTCCTTGTTGTCTATAGGGAGCAACTTTATGATAGTTGTTTCGTATAGGGGAATCTGATACAAGAAACGTTTTCCGAACGGTAGTGCGTGAGTATAAAGCTTTTTAAGCTTCAAACGATCCTTTGGAGGATAAATTTCTTCAGGACCTAGCTGGCCTTCACAAACCCTATTAAAAAATCGAGCGGCCTCTTCCTCTTCTCTAGCTGAGTAATCTTCTAAATGCTCACGCCATCCCACATCAAAAAGCTATCCAGTCCCACTTATAAGTTTGTAAAGAAGTAAAACCAGGCAGATTTTCCCCAAGCAAGGGCCGCCAAGACCCTAAACCCCTCTTCTCTATTATTAGACCATGACTTGCGCCGGTGGCTTTTTGCGGGCCCATCGTATACCCAAACAATGATGTTGTCAACACTCTTACCACCGGGTTTCATGACAAGGATTTTTCTCCCATCGCATCACACACTTTGAGAGCTTCCCTTCTAAGATTAAACGATAAATTGTTTTCGGGCTTATCCTTAGAAGCTCCGCCACCTCCCTTACCGTCAATAACCGCATAGGGATAAGTTCCGCCGTTTTGTATTTTAGGGGCAGAGTTGTCCAAGTTTTTTCGCCGCGTTGAGGGGTTGAGGGGGCCGTTATCTGGTGAGGCCTCAGGCTTTCGAGGGGCCGTCCTCATAAGATAATGTTCGCTGAAGGGGGTTGAGATGGTTCCCAAGTCTCCTTGAAAGTTGAAAATTCTGGTGTTTTACAGGGTCCTCAGGCCTACGACAACCACCTTGGACGTGGCAACTTAATGTTTATTCGTCCTCTCGGTTGAAGCTTTTTCATGCTGAGCATTTAGGTGTGTTTGAGAGTGATAGGATTCTTGTTGGGCTTAGGATCCTTGGTTTGGCGTTTTATATCCGCCTCTCGAACCCTAGGAGGGTTGCTAGGCCACTATCTGAGGTTCATAAGGTTTCTAAGACGGCTGTATGGGAGTGGGTGGGGGTGCTTGGTTTATGCTGCGATAGATGTCGATATGGGCGGGATCCTATCTATGAGGATTTATTCTACAACCACTTGAGGGGGTGAGCTTAAGTTGCCACATCCTGATAGTTTGAAACAAATATTAATAACTCCGGGGACCGACGGTTTAAATGCATTGTTTAACCTGAGGTGTTTGGTCTTACTTTTAACTCTGATGCTAGTCTTTTCCCCAATGTTCGAAGTCTTAGCTCGTGAGTCCAGCGTTCAGTGTAGGCTAAACGTTCGCTCTCGCCTCCTCCTCATAGGCGACTTTTTAAAATGGGGTTTGAAAGAACTTCATGAGAGACTAGATCTTGCTGCACGAGCTCGAGCTGACATAATAGAGATCATCATTAGAACCAGTGAGGTGGAGGAAGATACGTCTCAGCTCGATGCTCTTGTAAGACGGGCCGGCAACTATGGTTTATGTGTGGTCTTGAAGTTTGTGGTGAACTCTAACAAGCTCGGCGAGGTATATCTGATCAACGAACCTGCTAGAGATGATTTCACTATACCGGAATATGTAAACAAAACCCAGTTAGAATACGGTAAGAACTTACTCAAAAGACTTATCAGACACTATGACTCTTTTCCAAACGTTGCCGCTTACCAAGTTGAATGGGGTTTCTGGGGGGAAAGCTGGATACCTTGGGTATTTTGGCCATCAGCTTCGAGCAACGCCAGCTTTGTAACATTCTTACACAGCTTGTCAGAACAGTTCAGGGATTTTAATGTCACAAATTATGCTAGGTGGGCTCTTGCGGGGGCTTACCACGGTAGCATGATGTTTCATAGCGAAATCTTTAACCAATCTGATCCCCGTCACAATCCACTTAACGTGGCTGCTTTTTATTGGTATCAATATTGGAGGAGCTCGATGCAAGTCAATATAACCAAAGAGTTGAGGTCTGCTGCCAGTACTGTTACAAGCAAACCAATCTTAGGTTTCTCATATACTCATACCAGTATGAATGTGATGGCTTATTCTTACACTGCAGACGAGGCGTTATACGGTTGTTACTGCGATACCAATCCTGGTCTTGACAGGTCTGGTAATCCCGTATCGCCTAATGACTTCACTGTTAGGGATGCCAACTATGAAGGGCTGCACATAATTGAGCTAGACTTTGACTCCCCCTACTTCAGGTATGAAGATGCTGAAAGTGCTATCGCAAGCCTTTATGCTAAAGGAATTCTACCCAAAGTGTTTTGGCCGCAATGGTCAAGAGCTCTCTCATTTGAAAGGGTGCAAGTTCTCTTAGACCTTATGGACAAATACAGAGACTATGCCTCGCAAGGCAGTAGAGGAGAAGTCCTTTTAGTTACCGGGAATATTGATGTTGGGGTTTATGGATATAAAAACCCAATATCCCCAGCCCACCTCTCAACCCTTATGAGTAGGTCTCCTCCCGGCATCATCCGGACCTTAGAAACAAATGGGATCCAGTTCGACATAGTTGATGCGGGGGCTTACAAACCAGAGCTAGGTGCTAAATACAAAGCAGTTATCGTCCACACACCAAGGGACACTTTAGATGGGATGCTTTACAGAAAGCTCCGAGCCACCCCTAGACCTGTAGTCGTAATGCACTCTAGCTTCATGTTCTCTTCACCTACCTTTGAACAGCCAACAAAGACGGCTAACGCATACTTTGAGAACAGCAATCCAGTCGGCTTAAGGGATGGTAAGATTTACGTGGAAATATGGGGCTTCCCTCCAATTGTTGATGTCATCTTCAAGGGTTTTCTGTCAGATTTGCCACCCCTAAAGAGGCTATAAGCCAAACTGGCTTTCATCCACTTATCGAGGAGCTTTTGACGAGATTCTGGCAACGGCTGAGGTAGAAGCTGGTACAGTCATCGCTAGGAAAGGAAATATTTACTTTTTTGGACTGGACCTATCAACACAAAACCCGGAACATAACAAGGTATTACAGAACGCGCTTTTGCGAATACTTTCTAGGGCGGATGTCAAATCTGAACATGGATTATCACGAATAATTTCTGAGAACATTCTAGTAGCAAAGGTTCATGACGGAGAACCTCACTATCTTCCAACTGGGGGCAAGGCACCGATAGACTATCCTTTCTTCAACGGCTCTCACATAATAACAGCATCATCCGTGAGTACCAGACTTAGCTACGAGCCTCAGCCCTATCTCCTAGTTTTTCCTGAAGATGCAATTAAGCAATCTGCGTATAAAACATACAATGGAACCCATCATGTTATAAGCCTAGTAACGAAAGGCGGAAGGTTCTTGATGTTTGTGCCTACTATCCCGGAACAGCTAACCTTAAACGGATTCGAGATTCCTTGGCGATGGGCTAAGTTTTCAGCAATAGAGTTCGAGATACCACCCTCTGCCAAACCAGTAGAGCAAAAGATCACAGTTCGATTCACCGCTTTTCCTGAGACCAGAACCGAAACGAAAACATACACGGTCACAGAAACCATTACCTCCGCTGAGACTGTAACTACCTATGTAACGAAAACATTCACACTAACCTCTGCTGAGACGATCATTATCCACGCAACGGAAACAGTGACCGAAAAAATACACGACGTATTACCTGAGCAAACGATTCCAATCTCCTACATGCTTTTGGTCACGATAACTGCCGCCACATCGTTTGCAGTATTCGCACTTCTTATGAAACGCAAAATTAGGAGAAGATAAATTAGAGGAGAGCAGGTTGGAGTGTATTTTTTAGGGGGATTTTTATGTGAAAAGGGCGGTATTTTTTTTAGCTTGAAAGAAAGCATTGCATAGTGTCTGGATGAATGGTATGTTTAAAGGCTAGGACATATTAAAATTGTATGGGTATTGTGGTCATTGTCTCTAGTTGTTTTAAACGTAGTAGAAAAGTGGTGGGTTAAGGCCTTAGGGTATATGTTCATGGAAGCTGAAGGAAGGTGTATACTCCTTGTGAAAGCCACCTATCTCTATTATTGAATACACTAAAACGCCTTTTATCTCGGACGGCCTCTAGCAACTTAAACCCACATTTCGTATCTGGCTGTAAGACAGAATAGAAACAACTAGTTCGCTTACAATATTAGTAAAGAAAGAAAAGGTGATGGAAAAGGAGTAAAAATAAGAAAAGCTAAAAAGTTAAGATTGAATATGCTCTTCTAAAACATTCTTTAGTCGTTTAAGATAGTTGAATCCTTCTTCGTAAGTAGGTTCTATACCAGTTGCTTCCCCAAATTCGTTAAAAGTGTCTATTTTTATAAGTTTGGGATATCTGTTTAGCTCGAGAGCTGTTATAAGAAATTTGGTAAACATTTCTATATCTCTTGGTAACTTTGGCATTTTAGGATTTCTTAGGTCTATAAATCCAGGAATAACGGAGGGGACAAAATACTTAGAATATCTTTTTGACAAGTTAGACCATATTTTGTATGCTTCATTTATATACAATGGATAGTAGATGTTGAGTGGTTCTTTTATTGGTGTATACCATCCAGCAGCCCATACAGTCCACATATCAAAATTTTTAGCGACATCGATAAGTTCACATTTTCCAGAATTTACACATTGTAATAACCAACCTCCGCTTCCATCCTTTGTGTATGTTGAGCTTGCAGCCCACAGATCTGCATAGTTTGCCATTAGAAGTACTTTCCCTAGACTATTTCTTATATCTTTTACAAAATCACTTACATTACCATGTAGTCTTGCTGTATTAAAAAGAAAAAGTACAGGAATTCCCTCAACTTTTAAATAAGTAGGATGGTCTAAAAATGGCTTTAAGTCTATAATACCGTTGACGTATATTCCATCACCCGTAAGTATTTTTTCCCAATCTGAACGGGTAGATAATAGTAATTTCCACCCGTCTCTCGCAACATTACCTTGTTCTATAGCAGTATCAACACCTTCTACCTGAAAGGAAAAATGTAATTGGGGGGAAAGTTCATTAGTTAAAAATGCCCCTATGTTATTAAGTACTTTCTTGCTATCCTCCCCCCAATGCAATGGCCAACTAAAGAAGAATGTATTTATTCCATGCCCAGTCGCCCAGTCTATATGTTTGGAAATTACTATTTCGTCGGCAACATTATACTTCCCTAACAAAGGACGGACGGCCATGGGTTCTAAGGCTTCCCATGAATGTGGAATGGGATAAAGTGGAAAATGATTAGCTCCAATAATTACCCCTTTACCATACAATAATTTCCCAAAATTCTCAAATTCTCTTATATAAGTAGTCTTGATATTATCTTCCTTAACTCTATCAGCCGTATCTCTAGCTGTGGCTTTGATGATGTATTCTCTTCCACCTTTTAAATCAGTGAAGGTGGCGTTAAACAATTCTTTTTCAGATCCTTTCGGGTTTAACTTAACTGTTTTTACCTGTTCTACGGGAAAGGCTTCCATAGGTAAGTGTGTATATTCAACTGGTATGAGCTGTACCTCAACCTCAATAAGACTGTTTAACGGGCTTATAACTTCCAAGCTCACGTTTACGTCGTAAATTTTATCGTTGACAACCTTGGTTGGCCGCCAGCTCAAGTCCTTTATCAGCGGGAAATGGGGTAAAAGTCTAAGCAGCTTTTCATTTGTCGACCTCAGGTCTTCTATGGTTATCTTCAGGTCCTCCAACACTTTTAGAGTAGCCGACTCAAAAGCAACCCTTTCTTCGCCAAGAATTGAGCGGTATTTCTCTACAGTATTTCTGAGGCCTTTTATCGCCTCCTCCAATTGCTGCTGGTAGAATGAGATGGCTGAAGTTGACTCCGCCTCCAGCTCGTCCAGCCTTCTAATCTGGAGTGTTAGATCCTCTATCTTTCGCTGTGCAGCATTGTGCTGGGCAGCCAAATCTTCTATCCTTCTCTCAGCGGCATTAAGTTGAGTGGCTAAGTTGTTTAGTTCGGCATATGCAGAGTTATATCTGCCAACCCAGTAATTCAGTTCTTCTCTAAACCTCCTCTCAAGGGATGGTATGCTGTAGAGCCTTTCATAGACTTCCACGCCGGCAGCACCCAAACCTAAGCCAGCCAGGAACTTCAGAAAACCCCTTCTGCCCTTGCCGAAACCGTTTCCCCCCAACTCTACCACAATTCCAAAGATTAAACAGAAAGGGTTTAAGCATTTTTCATTCACGGCCTTTGGATGTGGAGGATGGCTTCAGGTGGGGGTCGCCCCGGGTGGGCTATGGCTGGAGGAGATCCTCATTTCAGCCTCGTCTACCCTTCTTCCCATCCCAGCGGTAACCCTCTCAACCCTGTGGTGGTTGGATAAATGTAACGGAGTACGCCGTCACCGGCCGACAGGTAGGCTGGACAATGTTTTCTCCCCTAGGAGGATGGGTTTGGAAAAGCTTATCGAGGACACTCGCCGGACGATAGCAACATCAGCCAGATATCCATCCTTCCCCATCACATCTTTATAAATAGGAAAGGCTGGGAGGGGTGTTTGATGGAAAGGGTTCTCTCTTCCAAGATTGTAATATTGATGCTCGTGTTTTCCGTTACAATCCTTTACTCTATTCCAACAGCTACCAGTGAGTTACGGAATGAAACGGTGGAGGGTTATCTTTACAGGCTCGTTTTGGAGACCACCTCTGACTGGACTACCGTAGATATTCTTGGTGGGCCGTTAGTTGCCGGCTACAATTATACTTTAACTCAGGGGTTGGATGCTCCAGACTTAAGATATACTATTAGCCCTAACTTTATATGGATAGGTAAGAGAGCTTTTGATACCACTCTGGTTAGGATGGATGTTGAGGTTATCGCTCTGAGGGGTGGTGATGCCAGGATAGTTATTAGGAAGGGGGATATTGGCAGCACTAAACTCTTGATATACGTTTGGAGAGGTGGAGGATACTCCCTACTCTACAGTGTAGTAAATGAGGGTGTTAACCCACAATATCCTGGAACAAATGATAGAAGCTTTTACATCGACCTGGAGCAATTATATAAACATCCAATTGCTAGCGTATTGTACCAGCCAACCCCTGCAGAATTTGAAAAATGCGTATTAGCATCTTATTATCCATGGTATGGCACTCCCCACGGCGCTAGTAGGAAATGGTTTCACTGGGAGGGGGTATCTGAGGATTCAATAGCTAATTCCGCCCATTACCCCCTGCTAGGAATATATGATAGCCAGGATGAAAGGCTTATAGAAGCCCATATCTTATTAGCAAAGTATTCTGGGATAGATGGATTTGTAGTGTCATGGTGGGGTATAAATAGTTTTGAAGGTAGAAGTTTAGAAAAGCTCATCAAAGTAGCTGAGAAACATGATTTCAAAGTAACTATCTACTATGAATCTTACAGACCGTGGAATCCTCTGACTAATATTGATCAGATAGTGAATGAGCTTTCATACGTTATAACTAAGTATTCAAACTCACCTGCATTTCTCAAAGTTAATGGAAAACCAGTAATCTTCATTTATGCTATTGAATCCCACGAAAGAGGGCCTGAATTTTGGTTAAAGCTAAGAAGAAGCTTAGAAAAGGAAGTGGGTGAGACGTACCTTATAGGTGATACAAGGAGCCCCAGCTATCTCCATGTTTTCGATGGATTCCATACATACATAGAATTAAACCGAGAGGCTATGAAAAACACATACATCTTCTATAATACTAGTATGAGGGTTGGATTAGCTGGGCAGAATTTCACAGAAAGTACAGTAGCAATCATGTCTGGAAATCCTATAAATATTCAAGAAAAGACATTATTCTATACCGTTGTTCCAGGTTATGATGATAGAAAGGTTAGGTCCCCTGGAAATTATCTGGACAGGATGAATGGAGAGACATATAGAAGGTTCTGGGAGGACGCATTAAGTTCAAGAGCTAGGTGCATACTAATAACAAGTTGGAATGAGCTGCATGAAGGTACCGAGATTGAGCCAACCAGAGAATACGGATTTCTTTTTCTAAACATCACAAGAAGATACGCTAGTGTGCTAAAACAGGAATCTATTATAGATGTGTCTGTTCCACAAGCTGATATAAGGTTTAGCTTAAATGAAGAAACAAACGAGCTGTTAATCAGGATAGTTAACTTGGGTAAGGGACCGCTAATAGCCGCCAAAATCCAAATATTATATACACCTGGAATAGAAGCCCATGTTGTAGATGCTTATAGGCAGCCAAGCAAGAAAGAGTCTACAGTAGTGATCATCCCAATAATCAATGGGCAGGAAGAATATACGTTATCTCTAAAATTCAAAGACCTGCCACGAGATAAAATCACCATGAAGATAAATTACTACTCTACTATCGGCACATCGTATGCCACCGAAGCTTCCATAGTACCAATATGGAAGACAACTACAAAAACCTTAACCACTACTTTAACAGTAACCACCACTTCAACCACAATATCTACGGAGAAAATAACAGAAACATATATTTTAACCACGATTACGCCTGAAATTGTCATCCCCGAATCCGTAATGTTTGCACTCTTCGGTTTAATTGTCATGGTGATAGTTCTTTCAGCAGTCTTAGGATACATATTAAAGAAAGAAACAAAAAGTAACAACAGGCCGAGGACCTTAGATAGCTTCTCAAAGCTACCATGATACATATACTCTAGGACTACTAGAACCTTAACTACCCTACTTTTTCATTACGTTTAGAACAACTAGAGATCATGGTCACAATATTCATACGATCAAAACATATCTCAAAGCCTTTAAATATACTCCTTATCCGAATGCTATCGGAAGTTACTATATTACTTTCCCATTCTATAATTCATGAATATCGTCTACTTTTTAGAATTTTCATGATAGATAACCCCAATGAGATACCGGCTAAGAATGGCGCTATCATGATGATATATGTTATTAATGTGTCGGATTTTTCAATAATCGCTGTAGTTGTGAGTATAGAAGTTCGCAATAGAGTTTCCGTCATGCTGAGTTTACGAGTAATTGTTTCAGTTGTTGTAATGGTCTTAGTGATGGCTGTGGTCTTAGTGATGGCTGTCGTCTCAGTATACTTGACTGTTGTTGTATAAAGAAATGGATTCTGTGTAAGCATTATTCCAATATTTTCATGAGGGTGTATATTTATCCTTATGGAAGAGATAGCCTCCTTAACATGCTTAATTAAGCTTACACTACCCTTCCCATCATAGAATACTATGATTGTCACCTTGCCGGTATCTAATTTTAGTTTATGATAGTTAATAGGTATAGTAACATCAAGTTCTCTTGTAGCCCGGTTTGATAGTATTAAAACCGTCTCACCATATTCATTGTGAAATACCGCTACGCCTAGTGCTGGAGCTAGAGCAGGCTTTTCAAGATATGGTGCGCCGAAACTCAATATCTCTGATGAAATAACTGGTGGTGAAAGATGCTCACCGAAGAGTAGAAAGTCTTTAAGCTCCCTTCTAAATAATGCTGCATTATATAGGTACTCTATGTTCTCTAATGTTAAACCCGATTCCGATATTGGTTTTGTTCCTGTGAATGCTGCTGGAACAGTACCTCTAAGAATAGCTTCAGATGTTAAGTATATGTGTGCTGTCGAGCCGTCTGGAGGCATGTCGTGATTTCCACCGATAAGTGCGTATCTATGGTAGATGAATGAGAATATCGGTGCTGTGAAACCTTTTGGTAAGTTGTTGCTAAAATCGTTGAAATCAATTCCACCTTTAAACATATCCACATATCCTATGTAGGCTTCATTTACCCCCTCAGAGGTTATTATAGCATCGCTATAATACTCCTTTGCTGCATCTCTAGCTTCCTTGAGGATTGTCCTCTCAGCATTAACCCAAAGACTCCCACCACCAGCTTGGTTACTCATCCATAAGCATGGTGAGGCAAGGGTAATTTGGTCTAGGTATATCTCATCTATGTCTCCATAACGTTTCATCGTCTCTCTAACTATACTCACAAGCAACTTCCTCCACCAGTTTGTTGTTGGGTCTGCCACTGCATTCTTAACCGCCCCAGAATGTGTCGTTTCTATTAGTATTCCCCCACCCTCATTAATACAGATCTTATCCTTATTCTCTGCATAGGTTGTTGTTTCAGTATCTATGAGTCCAAATCTGAAGCCGAGGCCCTTAACTTGTCTTATAGAGTCCTTTAATACTTGATCACCCTCTACTGCCGGGAAATATTCCGGGTATCCTTTATCGAAGCCGTCTCTATTCCACCCAGTCCATTGTGTTAATAGAACATTTAAAGCAGGCAGGAGATCTGCAATTTCTCTAGCATAGCTTGGAATATCTCTAAGCGTTACCCCCCAAAGCTTTATCTTTTTAGTAAAACCGTCATATCCATAGGAGTGTCCTCTCCATACTACATCGGTGTTCAGAAGCCATTCTGGTATATCGTCTCTCATCTTCAGAGGAGTCAGGTTGAGGTTTTCCTCAGCCCATCTTCTATAAATTACGGCCGCCTCCCTCCAATCTACACCTCTATACCCCGCTATAATGATAGGCCAGGAAATATCGACCTTTTTCTTAGTAAAATCCTCAGAATACATGTTCCAAGCAAATCTTACTGAACCATTGACCGAGCCTCTAAATAAGTCTAGTGTCTTCACAGAGCTCTCTGAATCATGGGGACCGAAATAAAACCCTCCTAGACCTTCTTCATACCAAGCTATGAACTGTACGCTAATAGGTCCTGGATAACTTGAACCTATAGGATGAGTCCACAGAGAGTTTACTGCATCCCGGATAATATATCCTCCCGAGAGGGGGAATGTGACAAAATCTTCAGCTTCTTCGGAACCCACTCCAGTAATGCCATCAATGAAAGGTATATAGAATGATACCAAGCCATCTACATCCGAATTTGCAGACCCGTTTATTCTTACTCCCCTAGATAGGGGGTCCATTCCAACCCAGAGATTAACGTGTAATCTATGCATCTTTCTATCATCAGGCCACCAGAATGGAGTCACCCACTCTAGAATCATAAAATCATTAGCTCTATTGATTATATAGGTAAACATTGTATCCGCTTGGATTCCCAAGTAAATGTAGGGTACTGTCCTGCTTCTTAACCCTACAAGCCAAGGAGATGGATACCTATTAGGATGCAATTTTAGTTCCTGCCAGGTTACAAGATTTATTAAAGCTTCTAACTCCCCCCTCTTCTTATTCAGTGCAAGCAGGGTTGTATTCGTTTTATATATTATGTAAGATTCAGTCTCTATAATATTCTCTGTTAATACATTATAGGAGATTAATAGTGGCTTGTCTCCACTTGTAGAGATCATACCTTCATGGACTTTAACTTTGTTTATGTAAATCCTGACGTTTATGCCGGCGTCTATACCCCATCCTTTAATTAATATCTTCCTTGTTCCAACTGGTATCTTATAATGCAATTCTGATAATAATAACTTATCACCAGCCCAGCAAAAATCGATTTCTCGATACCGTTCCTCCGCAAACCAGCCAACTCTGATTTTCCAATATCAATAAAACCAAGGGTTCTGTTACCGTCATCTATAAAGGCGATATAATCAACACCAAGCCCTAACAATCTTGGATCACTATTAGGGCTTTTTATTGTTTCATAAACAATTTCAAACAAATCGTAATGCTGGTTATAGAAATGAAGAATGGAATCCATATGAAAATATTCGTTTATAATTGCTGCAGACGGTCTGGGAGAATATCCTATAGAGTATACACCAAAACGAGCTTCAGTTAAGTCAACTAAAGTCCAAAATAAAACACCAGCAACAGGCTCATACTCCAATAGATTATGTAATATCGAATCATATATCTTTGCCTGTAGACTCTCATCCCAACCTAAATCCTGTACTACAGGCCATCCAAACTCACTCAAGACCAAAGGCTTACCATAATACCTCAACTCTCGAATACTCTTAACTAATCCACCAACATCATGTATATCATCCCATTCCTGAGTAATATTAGTACCATAATAATGGAATGAAATAAAATCTACGTAATCAGCTAAGCGTTTTGCATTTTCCAACCTTCCCCACCCAATAGTGATTAGATGTAGCTTATCTAGTTCCCTAATCTTCAACGCCATATTCATCAATAATTCTAGATGTTCTTCAATTGAGGGAGCTCCAGGCATGTTCCAGTTAATATCAGGTTCATTCATTAAATCCCAAGCGATAATCGTCCTATCATCAATGAATGGTGTTATGAACTCTTCAAGAAACTTCATTATCACCCATGTATTCTGAGGTTTATAAAACTCCCAATAGCCAGGATCCAATGTTACTATAACTTTATACCCGAGCTCATTACAGATATTTAACAACTTCTTAAATGTATTTAGATATTCTTGGTCTACATGATAATAAGTGAAGATATCCTTTGAGTAATTAGGATTGCCTACAGCGTACTCGTAGTCAATAAAGACTCTAACAGTGTTAGCTCCTAGCTCACGTCCTAAGCTAAGCTCAAATCTAACTTTAGACCAGTTATATTCTTTAAGTGGTTTCCAATGACTATCTGACGGCAAGTAATTGAAACCGAGAATCCTAAAAGGCTTCCCATATAAGAGAATATAACCTTCTTCAACTCCGAAAGGTGACATACTAAATTCTCGAGAAGAATATGGGGATTCAATATTCTCTATTTGAGTTACTTTCGAAAAAGGATTAACTTGAGGAGTAATGATTAAGAATATAAAAGAAATTATCAATATCGCTGATAGACGGTTTTGAATACTATGAACCATGTGTATTTCATACGTCTAGATGTTATAAAATCTTTTGTAGGCCGCCTAGGGTGGTGTCGAATAAATTTCAGCTCCTTTATGTTATGCCATGGGGTTTGGGTCTGATTTGTGGAGGGGTTCTGGATGAGGGGGGTTATAGGGTTGTCGAGGATCGTCTTGTTGTCGATGTTTTGGTAAAGTAGAAGGTGGCCCCGGGCTCCTACAAGCCTAAGGACGTTATACTGTTTTACACGGACTAATTTGTTGAAGCGACATTGTTGGCATATGGAGAATTGCCTAGGAGTAGGACTCTACAGGCCTCTCCTCGTCTACACAAACGATAACCCATGCTACGCGATCATAATAGGGGGCGCCGGCTTGGATGGGGAGGACAGGTAGTGTCTCCCAGCATTCGATAACATATCCGCTCGTGGAGTGGGGCTTGATGTCTTTAGAAACCCCGCCCACTGCTAAGCCTCTTCTCTGATAAACTAACCGTCTCCGGCAGGGCTGTGGAATACCACATAGCAACGTCCCCGAATGTGATAGAACCAAGCTGCGACGGCATATACTAGGAGACCGAAGTAGGATTGGTCGTATGCTTAACGATTCCCTCTTACTCTCGCTTTGAATCCTGAGCCGTGATATGTTTTTTTCCAGTCCTCGATGAGGTATCTGTAGTCAGTTATTGGGATTTTCCTCACTGTGTTTCTGAACTTTTCGGCCGGATTTTCTATCGTGTATATCTTAGGCTCTGAGAGGGCGTCCTCGACAACGTACAGCCAGTATATCACTCTCATCCTTCTCCGACGTCGTCGGCGACAGACTTGACGTCATCGGCTCGGGCCCAACAGCCCCCGACCCCACAACATACGCAGACGCCCTCGCAGTCGTCAGGAGAAGAAAAGCGCAGGTTCCCGAAAACGTCCTCAAACACCTCGAGGCAGGGGCCCGTGG
>Ga0197143_1002083_pt1 | contig 15502 bp, 11 predicted proteins | sample GBS70_MetaG_FD_148603 | JGI IMG/M metagenome (GOLD analysis project Ga0197143, IMG submission 148603) | Sediment microbial communities from Great Boiling Springs, Gerlach, Nevada, United States - GBS 70_MetaG | ecosystem: Environmental > Aquatic > Thermal springs > Hot (42-90C) > Sediment...
TATGATGCATGTTTATCCCTTTATTTTAGTATTACAAATTTAAATTTCGTGCTACTAATATAAAACAAAAAATTATTCAACGACTGCTGTGAAACTCAATGTTGTATGTTTTACACCTTTTGTTGACTGCAACTTTGAAGAAAACTCTTTTATTCTTTGTGTTTTCCCACGGGTAACTATCACTTCAAGGCAGTTATCGTGGTCTAAATGTATATGTTGTGATGCAATAATGATATCCTGATAATCGTGTTGTATATCAACAACTTTGTCAACAAGTTCTCTTTTGTGGTGATTATACACAATTGATATGACACCCGCAACCTCTTTATTTGTTTCAAAGCTCTCTTTGACGAATTCAGCGCGTATCAGGTCCCTTATAGCTTCGGAGCGATTTTTATAACTCTTCTCTGCTATGTACTCGTCGAACTTTACCAGCAAACCTGCCGGTATTGATACACCAAACCTTTTTGTTTTAGAACTTTTTCTCATAGAGTAGCACAAATTTTAAAATCATAGCACAAAAATTATACAAAATATGGGAAAAGCTTTCAACATTTAAAATAAAGATTTTTTAGAAAACATACAACCTTATTCAACTTTAGAATCTTCAGATTTGGCTCGGTACAAAGTGTAGTAATCTTCTTCTTTTGTGCAGCTTCTAAAGGCATAAAAGTCCTTTATTATCTCAGAAAAGACAGGTAGGGAGGAAAATTTTGCATTTGTCCTTAATTATTTTGAGTGCTTTTTCAAAGCCTTTACTACAAATCAAGTAAAAATAGGCCTCTGAATCTAAGAAGTCAGCAAGTTTCAATATTTATATATTTCAATAGTTTCTTGTAATCGTAAATCATCCCTTATGTGCGAAAGAACAAATTTTTGTATTTGAAAGAACATGTATTTTTATATAACTTATTGCATTTCTTCAAAACCCGTCATTCTTGAGAGAAAAATAAAACACAATTATGATATTATTATGTAATTAGAAAATAATATTTTCGTTAAATATCTTTATAGTTTGACTTGAGAAATAAATTTTTTCTTTTATATTTTTCTCTACAATATCGTTGTATTCATTCCGTCTTTTAGAGTACCAGTTTAATATCATGTCAAGCACATAGTAGCGTGTCCGCAGTATAGTAAAAATCTTTTAACCTACCTCATTAAGCAATGTATATATGTATATATTTTCCTCGTAAAACACTTCTGGTGGAAAGGGAGAGAAATATAAATTAATCGTATATTACGTTCCTTGAGCGCACGTAAAATACGGTCTATAAGCGCAGGTTGGTTATAATTACATTTTATATTCCTGTTCTGCAATTTTATGCATACGGATACATGCGAAATATCGGTAGAAATGTTTAACCCTCTTCACTTGACTGAGCTCGTCAATAGCAAGAGGTATACTATTTGTTTAGGATAATTTTTTATGTCCTTTTTGAACCCCACATTACAGTAGTTGAAATACGATGTATAGCACCAAACGTTCTATTTGAGATAAATGTATAATCTAACCCAACATTTTTAAATTTTCCTCCAAAACCACATGTAGCATTTCCTGCATCATATCCTGCCCTTAAGATATAAGTATATTTGTATTTGTGTTTTATCACCCATTCAATACCACTGTGAATTTTAGTAGATAATCCTTCTTGATCTTGAATACCTTTTTTTATCTCTATATCAAGTGCCAAACGTAATAAATCGCTACACAATCGACCTGCTATTCCAAATCTATATATCATTGAGAATGATTCATTTTTGAAACCTGCTACAATATTTTTCACTACTGCACCCAGTGAGAGTTTGCCCTTTGCTAATACCCATAGTCCACCAAAATCGAACCCAAATCCAGCACCTCCACCTGCATTAGAATCTATGGTCAATAGTTTCAAGTTAAGACCAAATGATATTTTTTTATATATGTTTGTTCCATATGCCAACATAAATGAGTTCTCACTCATCCAACTGGAACTTTGCGATATTCCTTCTTTGAGTTCACTGCCAACATTTTGCCATCCTAATCCCATACCCCCTTCACCTATCGGCTGAACATAACCAAGATAATCCATATTGATAAATGGAAACTCACTAAACATTCCGTGCATAAATGTAAATGCTCTATTGTTTAACTGAGATAACCCTGCAGGGTTCCACGCTACTGCATTTGCATCATCCGATATTGCAGTAAATGCTCCACCAAGCCCCTGTGGCCTGCTTCCCAGTTGTAAATCAATTGGTGCTGAAAATACTGTTAAAACTGAAATGTGAAATGTGAAATGTGAAAACCAAAATGTGAACAAATACTTTAAGATTGTCCTTTTCATCTCTGAATTATCTCCTCAAATATTCAATCAATGATGGCTTGACACTTCGTGTCATTTTACTACTCCAACTGTTTGTTTTAATGTTTCTTTTGAACCATCAGTATATTCTACAGTAAACCTGTACAGATAAATCCCGCTACCTACATAATTACCAAATCGGTTCTCTCCATTCCAGTTCAATGAATCCCAGCCACTAAGATTTCCCTCTTTTGTCATTTTATGTACAAGGTCGCCTGATAGGTCATAAATTTCTATTATAACCTTTTTTGCTTCTTTGTTCAATCCATACACAAATGTTGTTTGTGTTTCGGCTCTAAATGGGTTCTTGGTAAGATATACCTGTAACTTCTCAGGTGCAGGATTTGTATCTTCTGCAAGAGCAAAAATGGTAAAATGGTTAACATCTGCAGAAATTGTATTTAAAGTTGTATCTCGGTTTTTGCAAGCAACTTTAACCCAGTCAGTTCCACTCCAGAAAAATATTTCTAACTTGTTCTCATCAAAATTAGCAACCCCATCATAGTCAGGGTCAAGGTCAGCTGAAGTGTAAGCAATTGTTATAGTTACTGGTTTATTAAAAACAATACCACTCGGGCCAAAATCCCGTGCTACTCCTACAAGTTTAATATTTGGATTTGTTGGTTTAATTAACTCTTCTGCAGGGACAACTTTTATTGATATTTTTGTATCCTTTAACAATGCTCCATTTGGAATAACTACACTGCTACCATCCGGGCTTTCCAAAAAGCCACCTTCCGGACCAATCACTGAACTTTCTTTAGGTACTACATAATATATTGTATCAACAACTACTGGTGCAACATTTCCTACTTTATCATACGGTTCTACAGTAATCATATTATATCCTTCAGCTAATGGAATATATTGAACAACCCTTCCCTCTGATGTAGGATTAACCTCTGCATAATAAATCTCGTCACCATTTTTGTTTACTGATTTAACTTTTACCTTTCCTATACCTGCAGTGGCGTCAATAACTTTAAATTTCATTTGTACGGAAGGAACATATACCTCTTTTCTCAATCTAACAACTCGTGGTATGGGAACAAAAGTGAATGTATTAATAATACCTTCCATAGAAGTTAATACTGGTGGAGTATTATCTATTGTAATATTGTCTACTGTATCACTTGCAATAATCTTATTTTGTTCATCATATGCTGTAGCACGGACTTGATATGTAATACTATCCGGCAAACCATCAGAGACAGTATCCCATGAAACTTTCCAGCCATCTGATTTTTGAGTATCTTCAGTATAATTAGGCGAAATACTTCCTGTTACACTATACCAGGAAACACCATTATCAGGTGATACCTGGAACCGTACTTTTGTTGTAATATCCGGTGAGGCAATTTCAATAATCTGTATCCCTTTTAATATACTATTACTTCGTGGTGCAATAATACTCACCGGCGCATAAGGGTCATAAACTACTGTTGTAGTTGCCTCCGCTATATTGTTCGCTTTATCTGTTATTACTGCTGTTACTGTATTTGTTCCCGGAATAAGTGAAATGTTTGCAGACCAACTTGAAACAAAGACATCAGCAAGAACACCGTTAACTTTGATTGAGTCCAGATTAGTTTCAATATAAGTTCCTGTAATTGTCTGGCTAGGATATTTTGTAGGACTTATCACAGGATTGATATTTATTACAGGAGCGGTGTTGTCCAGCAACACGCTTCCAGTCACAGGCGCAGCAGAATTGCCTTCATTATCACTTGCAGTGATAGTAAAGGTAACCGTACCTGTAGCATTAGTAGTAACTGTCACGTTATAGGTGTATATATTATCACCTGCGACTTTATCGCCGTTAGTTCCATCATCTACCATAATATGGGTAGTGCCTGATAAATTAGTTGCATCTAAGATTACTGAACTTGGATTTATTCCTGAATCATCAAAAACCATAGCACTGATTCTGACAACATCGCCTTGTTTTGCCATTGTTTGTCCAGAAGGATACTCTACAGTAACATTTGATATATACGGCACACTATTATCCACAATTACTAACCTATAATCAGAATATCCTGTTACACCCTGGTTGTCAGTCGCTCTAATTCTGAATATATGAGCTCCATCAGGTAAAGATGTTGTATCCCATAAATATGTATATGTACTTGGGATAGAGGTCCATATATTGCTTCCGTCTATTGATATCTCTCTACTGGATATAGTCTTTGGCGGTACCGGTGTTTCAGTAAAATTGATAGCAACAGTGCCTCTTACTCTTTCAGCGGGAGATGGCGAGTTGATAATTACTGAAGGAGCGCTTGTAACAACCTGCGTATTATCAACAGTTACCATAATGGTTAAGGTTGCCTCTCTGCCATTCTTATCAATCACCTTTATTCTTATCTCCTTTGAGCCGTCTGATAATACGGTGGTATCCCACGTCTTAGTCCAGAACCCTTCGTCATCCACCTGTTCTAAAGATTTCCAGCTTTGACCCATGTCATCTGAAAACATTGCAGAACCGATCTCCGTCGTACCACCTGCGCCAGTGGCCCAGATAGTAAAAGGATAATGCCCCGATACTTCATCTCCGTTTTTTGGAAATACTGCCTGAACTATAGGCGCTCCTGTCTGTAAATGTACCCATCCAAGCGATGTATATACATTGTTATCCAGTCTTACCCTCTGCCATTCTGAATTCGTGCCTGCTGTCCACCAGAAAGTAGAACCTTTTAGTAAAAGTTTAGGATTGAATCCTAGCAGTGTTCCGGTCGTTATCTGTAAATCATAACTTCCCGTCCCTTTAAGTGGTATCCTACACTCAAACTCATAACTCGTACCATTGTGCCTTACCGCTCCAGAACCGTCCTGGCTTGCATCTGCTGTCCATGCAGGGCCAACAACAAAATGGCCATCAATATAATCCCCTGTTCCTGCACCTGTGTATACGATTACCGCGCTATTCTCACTATTATTAGTAAGTTCATAGTCAACGTCGCCACCTGTGCCTGATTTGTAGTCTTGTAGTAAAGACAAATAGTCGCCAACAGTCGCGCTGGTTGATACTACCAACCCAAGATATAAATCACTTGTCCCTGTTTTTGCATAAATTGTGCCGCTGATAGTTGAACCTGCATAATTCGTAAAGATAATATTACGCTTGAAACTCGTATAATGTGACCACATGGGATCATTCAGTACATATCCATCAATTACAGGCTCCGAACCTAATGCCACAGGTGCAGAAATCGTCCTGTCAGGAGGTAAAATGCCAACCTGCAAATCACCCCATCCTGACGGATCGGTGTTATTCTGATTTGTCGGTGTCCAGTACATATTTTTGTCACTTGCTCCGTAAACAAATATTTGTATCCCAACTTCTGACTGCGGACCTATATTAAGATAACATTCGTTATTTGGTCCTTTTCCACCCTGCATTGGTATCTTAAATTCAAAGTTCCATGTGGTTTCTGCTCCTGTCCCGTGACGGGCTGCCATTGCCTCAAATCCTTCCGGAGTTGAACTGTATTCATACCAATTGCTACCGTTCCAACCACCATTCTTTCCACCAGTTGTTCTTGCTTCAACATAATATTCTCCATACAAAGTGCTCGTGCTTACATCCATGTTATGATTGTGATTCTGGTCAAAATATATCCTTGCATAATTGACATCGCCGGCATCACCGATTAAAGCTGCTATTGCTACGTATAGGTATGTACCATCATCCGTTAGAAAAACATAACAATTGCGGTTAGTCCCACCCTCTGTAGTAACCGTAATTGACCTTACATAAGCATTTTTCCATTTTCTGACATTAGCACCAGAAATGTCTCCATCAATAGGTGCTGGTTGGTCTGTTGTTCCATAATAACTGAAAAGTTGTAATGTGTCTCCTACACTTACTTGTGCATGGAGATTGTCTGGTAAAGTAAAGAAGCTGCAGATAGTCAAAATAGAGAAAAGAACAACTTTAAGAAATTTAGAGTACATTTTTTGTCTCCTCCTACAAAAATTATACTAAATATAATTATACTAACAGTGAACTACACAATAAAAAAAATTTTTATCTCTGTAAATATAACTTAACCGTCCAAATACCCTTCAGCACTACCTGAAGGAACTTTACTATTCTCTGCAAGATCATAGAAATTCTTTATCAATTCTTTGCACTTTGAGTATTAGAAATTTTTATTCCGAGTATTCGGCACATAAAACTTAAAAACTACAGCAGAAGCTTCACAACGATTATTGCGACGACAATGCCAATTATATCGGATATTACACACACTGGAACCAAATATTTAGTTTTTCTAATATTTACGGCACCCAAATACACTGCAAGAACATAGAATGTTGTTTCTGCAGAGCCCATGATTACTGCGGAAATTTTTGTTGCCAGTGAGTCAGCACCTGTAGTCTTCACAATATCTGTGAAAATTGCAAGTGACGCGCTACCGGATAAAGGCTTTATTAAAGACATAGCAATTACTTCTTGAGGGACACTGAAAAAGTCAAAAACTGCAGAAAATAGACTTTTTACAAAATCGAACGCACCTGAAGATTGGAAAGATTTTATTGCGACAAATATTGCAAGTATATAGGGGAAAATCCGGAGGATAAGTTCTATGGACTCTTTCGCACCGTAAATAAATGAATCGTAAATCCTTATTCTCTTGACAGTTCCGTATAAGAGGGTAAGGAGTATAAAAAGAGGGATTACGAGTTGTGAAATATATTGTATTATTTTCATTTTTTTTCGAAAAAGAACTTAAAAATATGCAAATTTACTACAGCGATAACTGCTGAGATTATAGTTGCGATAATTGTTGGCAAGACGACAGCATTTGGATTTTTTGAACCATATTGTGAAAGTATACCTACTACTGTGAAAGGTATGAGTTGTATACTTGCGGTATTGATTACTAAAAACAACATCATTTCAAAACTTACCGTCTCTTTATCTTCATTTAAGGTTTGTAAATCTCTCATAGCCTTGATACCTAAAGGTGTTGCAGCATTACCTAATCCAAAGAAGTTTGCGAGTAGATTTAGCGTTATTGAAGTTATTGCCGGGTGTTCTTTAGGGACTTTTCTAAATAGTGTTGAAATGAGGGGTTTAAAGAATTTTGATATATGTTTAACGAGGCCGGAGTCTTCTATTATTTTCGTAATGCCAAGCCATAAAGCTATTACACCTGCCAAGAACAGAGAGACCTCAACAGCTTGCTTTGCGGCGTCAAAAATAGCTTTTGTAAATTCTTCGAGCCTGTTGTTTATGATAGAAAAAACTACACTTGTTGCGATTAGCAAAAACCAGATTACATTCATATTGCTACTTCAAGCATATTTTTATAAGTATTTAACCTTACTTCTGCTCCCACTGGCAAGGTAATTTTATTTTTGAGATGTCCTATATATGGGCAATATACGACAGGGAAGTTAATTTTTATTTGTTCTTTTAGAATTCTGTATACATCTTTTATTTTTAATTTCCTAAAATTTCCCAATATTAATCCTTTTATATTATCAAACTTTCCGGCTAAAATCCACTGTGTTAATGCGCGGTCTACTTTGTAGAGTTCCTCATCAACTTCTTCAAGGAATAGAATTGTATCTTTAGTATCTACTTCCCACTTCGTACCGATTAAGGAAGTAAGTGTCACTGTATTTCCCCCTTTTAGAGTACCTTTTACTTTTCCGTGTTGCAAAACTTCAACTTTAGCATTTTTAAAGACATTTTTTATTTGGAAACCTGAAATGGCATTTAGGAAGGAGTTGATGGTAAATTTTGTAGAGTTTGCAAAATTTATAAGCACGGGTGAGTGGTATGTAATTATTTTTGTCCTTTCAAAGATCACGTTTAATAGAGCACTTATATCGCTGAAGCCACAGAATTTCTTTACATTGTTTTTTATTATATCAAAATCAATATATGGTAGGAGTTTTATAGAGCCGTATCCGCCGCGTTGCGCCAATATTATATCAACATCTTTTCTCAAGAAGGCTTGGTGCAGCTGATACACTTTCTCCTCTACTGAAAGTTCTTTAGGAGAAAAATTGTTATTTACAATTTCAAACCCCAATTCTGTTAGTTTTTTTATTCCTCTTTCGTATTCTTTTTTATTTTTTATCATCCAAGCTGGCGTCAATATGTATATTTTCATTCTTCTTGCATAGATTGCTGAGCAAGCAAAAGACTCAACCCCCACCCAGATGGTTGTTGGGAAGGGGAAGGGATGCTATTTTGCAAGATAACTTACTTCCTTGAAAGGGACGAATTTACGCCCCCCAGGGACATAAAATTTTGAGAAAAACTCTGAAAACTGCAATCTTGTGGTATGCACGCACCCTCCCAATACGTTTATAATTATATTGAACACATGTCCTCCTACGAAAAGGAGTAATGCGAAAATATATCCTACCACAGGTATATTTTTTACTAACGTGCATATTTCATTTACTGCCATAGCCATTAAACCCGTAGCTAACCCTAATGCGAAGAGTCGCGAATACGACAATATATCTCCGAGGAAATTTCCTGTAACGAGGCTATAGTTAGCAAATATTGACCAGAAGAGTCTACTTATCAAATCTTTATTAATAACAATCTGATATATAGCGACAACTACCATACAACCTAGCAGCGAGAGTAATAGAAACTTCGGACTTATGGGGATAATTTTCAAAAGTGCTAATACAATACATACCAGGTTTAGTTCCATCGCAAAAGAGCCTAACGAATAAGTGAAGGCAGCAAAGTAATTTTTCAATTTTATGTTATACACGAAATTTATAGCAATACCGTATAATATTTGTATTACACCGAAGCCCCAGGCAAGAAACAACAAGCCCAATGGCGACCTATCGGGTGACAGGAAAGGAACGGTTAATTTATCTTTTATCCTAACTAAGAAATCTATACCCACCTTATCCAAGAAGTTGGAAAACCACCCGCCTGTTATTGCACCAAATATGATAGAGCTCAGTCCACCGTAGAACAAAATTTTCACTATCCGATGTAGAAGATTATCTTTAATTTTTCTCATTAGCAGATAAGATAAAAGAGAGATAATTATGCCGTAACCCGCATCTGTTATGCAGAAACCAAAGAATACAATGAAGAAGGGGGTGAAGAGTGGTGTTGGGTCGATACCGTTGTATTTTGGGTATCCGTACATTTCCGTTAGTAGCTCGAAAGGTTTAACCAATTCAATATTTTCTAAAATCACAGGGATATCCTCTTCACCAACGGGCTTGTAATGTTCTATTTCTACTTCAGAAAACCTGCTTTTCATCTTTTCCACGAACATCTTCACATCTTTTTCCCTTATCCATCCCGTAATATAGAAATAATCCCTTGCAGAAAAGCACTTACTCCATCCGTCATACTTAACGAATATATTGTAGTACCTGAGATATGACTTTTCCAATTCGGAGATATATTTTCCATATTTTTCAATTTCATCTTCTATTATTTTCATTTCTTCCCTCAACGCATCCAATTGTTTTCCCTTTTCTTTGTATATTTCGGAAATTTTTCCTTCTTCTGTTACTATTTTCACTTCCTCGGCAGGAAACTTATTTAATATTTTCTCCACATCCTTCTTTATACTGCTATGTGTTACCATAATGAAATAGACGTAACCTTTACATTTATAAGTTGGATACACATCTATTAAGGACAATTTTAATAGTTCCTCTTTTAACGGCAAATATTTATTATGAGGTATCCTGAAAAATTTTATTTCTACAGAGGACAATCCTGTTATGTCAAGATTAACATCTTTGAAAGGTAGGAGGGAGTTGCATTCCTTAGCGAGATAATTTTCTTTTTCACGCAGACTTGCCAATTTTTTCTCAAATTCTTTACATTTATCATACAATTTTTCAATATCAATGGCTTCATCTGTTATCTTATTTTGATATTTTTCTTTCAGTGGAGTTGTGATGTGTAAAGTAAGAAAATTTAAAACGAACCTAATCTTATCCAATAATACTGCAACCTTTTCTTTCTCTTGTGCGAACCTCTCGCTATCTTTTTCTTTATCAGGTATTATCTCTATTACTCCTAACTTGTAGATATACTCAATAAGTTCCTTTTCTATACTTCTATGGCCTAAGATGAAAATTTTCTGCAGTCTACTTATTGCCATTTAGTTATTTTTGTAAATCTTTTCTCTCTCTTATCGCAACCATACATCCCAGTTTTTGCGAAATTCTTCCACATTTTCTTTTGTAACCGGTATTAAGTCTGAGATATCGCGCACTGCAGGTGGCTCTTTGTTGAAGAGTATTTTATCCACTAATATCTCTACGGAGCGGTAACCCCATTTGTAGACTTGCTGTGCAAGTAGTACTTGTGCTATTCCTTTTTCAACGTATGGCAACTGCGCAGGTAACGCATCAACGGCAACAATTTTTACTTTGCCGGGCTCCCATTTTAGTAAGGCATCTGTGAATAACGGCCATCCACCGACCATTGCCCATCCTGTAATCTCCGGGTTAGCATTTTGCACTTCTTCGACTTTAGCAGCTGCATCCTGTGGTGTTTCTTTGTGGTAATAGACTCCTTTTAATTTTATTTGTGGATAGTTTTTTAACTCTTCTTTGACGCCCTGGACACGTTTTTGCAAGTTTGGCGCGTTAGGGTTACCTGCTAAGATAGCCACAACTCCTTTCTCACCCATTACTTTAGCTAACTCTTTCATTACGCGTTTCCCGCATTCTACGTCATCTATACCATGATAAGCAAACCTCTTACTTTCTGGCGCATCCGAGTCGAAACACATAACTGGTATGCCGCGCTCTACTGCGAAATTGATAGCTTTTGTCACCATAGAAGCATCCGAGCAGCTTATGCTGATACCGTCCACTCCTATGTTAACCAAATCTTCTATGTAATTAGCTTGTTTTTGCGCATCTTCTTCGTTGGGTGTTCTCCAGTCAATTCTTATGTTTATCTTATATTTTTTACCTAACGCTACTGCGGCATCTTCAGCGCCAACACGTGCTGCCTGGAAGACAGGATTAGACTGGCTTTTGGCAATTAATCCTATCACGATGTTCTTTTTTATCTTACCTACAGTTTCTTTCTCCTTACGAGCACAGCTAATGAGCAAACTGAAGAAAATACAAAAATATAAAATTGTCCAATAACACCACCTTTTCATACTTTTTATTATCCCCCTTCCTTTCTTTATAATTTTACATTATCTATATTTTAATTTTGTTTCTCTTATACTCATACTTACACGGTCGAAGAGCACCGCAAGTATTATTAACCCTCCGACTATCACTTGGCTGTAATTTTGGTCAATACCAAGAATCACGATGCTATTGTTTATTATTTGTATTATTAGGGCACCTAGTAGTGCTCCTAATGGGCTGCCGTAACCACCACTTAGGCTTGCGCCACCGACTACTGCCGCTGCTATCACGTCCAATTCATATCCTTTGCCCACGTCGGACGATGCAGAGCCGTAGTATCCTAACATTATCATTGCGGCAATACCTGCAGTCAATCCGCATAAACTGTAGACGAGAATTTTTATCTTATTGACATCTATGCCGCTGAACCTTGCAGCCTGCTCATTGCCACCAATAGCATAGATATATCTCCCTGTAACTGTTTTAGACAAAAATATCACCCCCAGAATTACAACTAAAACCATTATACTCATAGGGACTGGATAAATTTCTCCAACTCTATACCGTATTAAGCCGTCTGTGAACTGTGGTGGGAAGAAAGTGTATGCTTGCGCTTTAGTAATAATAAAGGCGACACCGCGGTAGATAGCCATAGTCCCAAGTGTTATGACGAAAGGATGAATTTTCAACGAAGTAACCATTAAGCCATTCAAGAAGCCACAAAAGGCCCCTATAGAGAGACACAACAGTATTCCCCCTACTGTTACCAAGCCCGGCAATGGCACCACTTTATCACCTAGCCTTCCCGGACCAAAATGGTTAAGGAACATAGCACCTCCGACCGCGGAAATACAATAAATTGAGCCCACTGACAAATCTATCCCTCCGGAGATAATGACAAAAGTTACTCCTACTGCCATGATAGCGAAAAAGGAAGTATTTTTTATAAGCTTATCAATATTACCCGGCTGAAGAAATTTATTCATCATTACTACTTTGCAACTGGCGGGGTCGATGTATTGAACTTTTCCGCCAAATATACTCAATATAATTACTAGTACTATGATTATTCCTACAAGACCTGCTTCGCGAAAATTAAATAAAACATAAACGAGAGAACTGATTTTATTTTTTACACTTGGCATGGTACACCAGCCATCACCTTTAATAAACTCTCCTGAGTTACTTCATCGTGCAAAAATTCGCCACATATTTCTCCATTCCTTACCGCCAATATTCGTGTGCTCAAATTGAGCAGTTCTGGCAATTCTGAAGATATAAGCAGTATACCTTTACCTTCTCGTACCAGCTCACACATCAACATATGTATTTCTTGTTTAGCTTTTACGTCTATACCACGTGTTGGCTCATCCAAGATAAGGATTTTGCAATTTAGTGCTAGCCATTTGGACAAAACAACCTTCTGCTGATTACCTCCGGAGAAAGCCGCTATGTTTATCTTGTGATTGGAAGGCTTCACTGAAAGTTTACTAAAATACTCTCTTATTATGCACTCTTCGCGAAAATGTTGTATAAAGCTAAATCTCTGTAATTTATTAATTATTGGCAGGGTGAGGTTTTCCCCTGCAGTCATTGAAAGGACTAATCCTTGCAATTTCCTATCTTCCGGCACAAAACCTATACCTAAGGAAATCGCATCTTTTGGGGAGCGTATTTTAACTTTTTCACCTTCCACAAAAATTTCGCCTTTCACATTCATTTCTAATCCGAAGATAGCCTTCGCAATCTCACTTCTACCTGCTCCAACAAGCCCTGCTAAGCCAAGTATTTCGCCGGCATGTAAGGAGAAATTTATGTTCTTTATTTTTTTTTCTACTGCAAGGTTTTCTACCCTAAGCAGTTCCTTACCAATATTGTGTGACAGATAAGCTTTACAATACAGGTCAACATCTCTTCCAACCATTTTACTTATAATTTCACTTTCATTCGTTTGCGCCGTCTCCAAGGTATCTATATACTTACCGTCACGTAAGACTGTTATCCTATCGGTTATTCTAAACACTTCCTCTAGTCTATGAGAAATATAAATTACTGTTACTCCACGCTCTTTCAACAACTTAATTAAACTGAACAACCTTTCAGTTTCTATTTGCGAGAGAGAACTTGTCGGCTCATCCATAATAATGAACTTTGCGCCGCTACTTGTAGCTGATGCTATCTGCACCATTTGTTTTTGCGCAATAGATAAATTTCCAACAATTTGCCACACATCCAACTCTATACCTAATTCTGAAAGCATCTCTTTAGAGACCTTCCCCATCTTATCTTTCCGCAGGAAACCCATTACATTCGGAAAATTGCCCAAAAACAAATTCTCAGCTACTGACAAATTAGGACAGAATAGCAATTCCTGGTGCACCATACTTATTCCAAAATGCTTAGCATCTGCAGGTGAACGAAATGAAACCCTTTGTCCATTAACAATGATGCTGCCCTCGTCTGGCTGATAAATTCCTGCCAATATACGTCCAAGGGTGCTCTTACCGGCACCGTTTTCGCCTACTATACCGTGGCACTCACCAAGGTTTATCTCAAAAGATACCTTATCCAATGCCACCACACCGGGAAAAAACTTGCTTATTGAGTGTATCTGCAATTTCCCCACTTTGTTTTTTAGTGAGCAAAAAAAGCTCTTCTCAACATTTATTTGAAAGTAAACTTAAGAATTTATCAAAATTAAAGTATTTGTCAAAAACTTCCTCAGCGCGTTTTATCTTTCTCTCTCCTTGTACTGGCAACTTTCCTAACATTGTTTCTATTTTTTCAATAATACTAAATGTATCATTCTTTACCACCATCAGTGGCACTCCAAGAGATTCTGCTTTACTTACAACTGTGGCAGAAGGGTATATATTACCTGTAAGTATCAAACACACGGTAGAAGTCTCCAGGGCAGCTAGTTGTATATCTGTGCGGTCGCCTCCGGTGATTACTGCTTTATCTGGTATTTGGCGGAAGTATTTCAATGCAGCTTCTGGGTACATAGCGCCTATGCAGAAGTTTTTAACTAAATTGTCAATCTTATCTACCGCACAAAGCACCTCGGCTTCTAAGCTTTCTTTAAGCTCTCTGACTGAAGTAGAGGCAAGAATACAATCGTATGGTATTGCACCTAAAACATTTATTTTTTCTCTCTCAAGGTAGGGTATTATTTTTTCTTTCACAAATTCTATTCTATTGTTTGGTATAGTATTAATCACCACCCCCTTCATGTATTCTTTAAGAATTTTCTTAGCAGAAAGTACACTATCTAACATTTCTGCGCTATATTTGCTTATTACGACTATATGGTCAATACTTAGTAGATTGGCAATTTCTGGCGCTGATAAATTAAAATTTGCACCTGTAGTGAATAAGCTGCCGCTACTGCTTACTATAAGAAATTCATAAATACCTCTCAATTTGTTGTAAGACTCCACAATCTGAGAAGCAAATTTTCTCCGCACATTTTCCACATCTAAGCATGCAGTTTCTGTCAATTCTGGCGTCAAAACCACTGGTGACAGTAGACACTCTTCTACGTTGCCCAGTGGTACTGTCTGTTTGATATACATTGCAACTTCGTCGATTAGCAAATTTTTCACCATTTTAGGCAACGTACCTATTGGGTGAAAATATCCGACGTTCACGCCTCTATTTTTAAGCTTCCTAAGCAACACCAAAGATATCCAACCTTTGCCCGCATAATAGTCTGTAGAGATAATATAGACTGTTTTCATTGTTTTTGCTTCACCATCCTTTTAAATTTTAGTAAATTTTTTTGTTTTTTATATCTTCCCGAAACGCCTTTCGCGTCTTTGGTAAGCTATGAGAGCTTTCAAAAACTCTTCTTCTCTGAACTCAGGCCAGTAAACTTTGGTGAAGTACAACTCTGTGTATGCTATTTGCCACAATAGAAAGTTAGATATTCGGTACTCGCCACTTGTGCGTATAAGCAGATCTGGTTCTGGGATGCCGCTTGTGTAAAGATATTTTTGCAATGTTTCTATAGAGAAGTCTTTTTCGCCATTCTCTATACCTTT
>Ga0197143_1002084_pt1 | contig 15494 bp, 14 predicted proteins | sample GBS70_MetaG_FD_148603 | JGI IMG/M metagenome (GOLD analysis project Ga0197143, IMG submission 148603) | Sediment microbial communities from Great Boiling Springs, Gerlach, Nevada, United States - GBS 70_MetaG | ecosystem: Environmental > Aquatic > Thermal springs > Hot (42-90C) > Sediment...
TAAAGGACGGAAAAAAGGTCATTATGCTTGAGATAACAGATTTTTATATGGACCCTTTCTTTATAGTCCTTCACGGCGACGGGTTTGAACTCGGAACAGAAAAAGAAGAACCAGACATTATTATAAGGGGAAATAAAACGAGGTTGATTATTGATGGAACGATATTTTCTCGGCTGATTTTATCCTACATCAACAAGGATTTGGAAATTAGATTTAAAAACTTCTCCATAAAGGACCTGATAATGTTCATAAAAATTTTTTATATATGGGGGAGATAAAACAGAAGTTTGATGAAGGAAACTTATCCATTTCAAATTTGGTTGATAATTTTTTCTTTTTTCATAACATTTAAAATAAGATGAAAGCGAGAGCACATATAAAAGTCACAGGAAGGGTTCAAGGGGTTTATTACCGAAGCACTGCAAAGGAAGTCGCTGTTGAAAAGAGACTCACTGGATGGGTAAGGAATCTGCCAGATGGCTCGGTAGAAATAGTTGTTGAAGGCGAGAAGGAAAAAATTGAGGAATTTATAAAGTGGTGCTGGAAAGGTCCGCCCCTGGCGATTGTAAAAAATCTTGAAGTTAAATGGGAAGAGTATAAAAATGAATTCAACAATTTTGAAGTGAGGTATAAGTAATGGAAAAAAGGAGTGCCATAGTAAGGGTAAGTGGAAGGGAAGTTCTTGATTCCAGAGGAAATCCCACTGTAGAAGTAGAAGTTGAATTAAAATGCGGAATTGTTGGAAGGGCTATAGTTCCATCCGGAGCATCAACGGGAAAGAGAGAAGCCCTTGAATTAAGAGACGGAGAAAAAAGGTTCGGAGGAAAAGGAGTTTTGAAGGCTGTTAAAAATGTAAATGAGATACTGGGACCTCAACTTATAGGAATTGATGCCTTAAGTCAGGTTTATATAGATTATCTTCTAAAAGAACTGGATGGAACTGAAAACAAATCAAGATATGGTGCGAATGCAATACTTGGAATTTCTCTCGCGGTAGCAAAAGCTGCAAGTTCGTTTACAGGAATGCCCCTTTACAGATACATCGGTGGAATAAATGCAAGGTTTCTCCCCGTTCCTTTGATGAATTTTATAAACGGAGGAGCACATGCTGACAACAATCTTGATATTCAGGAGTTTATGATAGCCCCGGTAGGTGCACCATCTTTTAAAGAAGCTGTGCGAATGGGTTCAGAGATTTTTCAAACTCTTAAAAAGATATTGAAAAAGGAAAAAAAATCAACGGGACTGGGAGACGAGGGAGGGGTTGCTCCGGATTTTGAAAACCACGAAACGGCGATAAAAACCCTTATAAAAGCAATAGAAGAAGCAGGATATTCTCCGGGAAAAGATGTATTGTTAGCACTTGATGTGGCAGCTAGTGAATTATATGATGATGCCGGAAAATACACATTTGAAGGAAAAAATCTAACATCAGATGAAATGATAGAATATTATGAGGCTCTTGTTTCAAAATATCCTATATTCTTAATAGAAGATGGAATGGCGGAATCTGACTGGGATGGATGGAAGAAAATTACGAAAAAATTAAAAAGTATAATAATAGTGGGTGACGATGTGTTTGTGACAAATCCAGAGATAATCAAGAAAGGAATAGAAGAAGGTGTGGCAAATGCTGTCCTTATAAAACTCAATCAGATAGGAACCCTTACCGAAACCCTTTCAGCAATTGAACTCGCAAAAAAATCAGGATACAAATGTATTATATCACACAGAAGCGGTGAAACAGAAGACACTACGATTGCGGATTTGTCAGTTGCAGTAAACGCAGGATTTATAAAGACAGGCTCTGTGAACAGGTCGGAAAGAGTGGCAAAGTTTAATCAGTTGATAAGGATAGAAGAGGAACTTGGAGAAATAGCGGATTTTTCAGGAAAATATATAAAGATATAAATGGCAAAAAAATTTCTCATAATTGGACTCGGGCATTTTGGATTTTATCTTGCAAAGATACTTCATGAAAAAGGGGAGGAAGTGATAGTGATTGACAACGATGAAAAATCAATAAAAAAAATAGCCTCGCATTGCTCAAAACCTATAAAGGGAGATATAAAGGAAAAAGAGGTTTTAGAAAAGCTAAATCCAGTTGATATGGATAAAGTAGTGGTCTGTATAGGAGAAAACATAGAGGCAAGTCTCCTTGCTGTGCAATATCTTTTAGAACTGGGAGTGAAAAAAGAAAAAATATATGCAAAGGCGACATCAAAAGAACACAAAGATATGCTCGAAAAAATAGGCGTAAACAAGGCTATATTTCCTGAAGAAGAAATGGCTCAAAAATATGCGTTTATATTAAGGGGCGAAAAAGTTCAGGAATTTTTTTCTCTTCAGAACGGATACGATATGGTCGAAATTCCTCCCCCCTCAGCCTTTGTTGGTAAAACCCTTGAGGAACTTAATACTATAAACAGGTATGGAATTGTGATAGTAGCAATCAGAAATCCTATAACTAAACAGATTGCCTGTCCTCCTGACAAAACCTACAAAATAAAAGATGATGAATCTATAATAATAGCAGGTAAAGAAGAAAACATTGAAAAACTTTTAAGAGAAGTTAAATGAAATTATTGTTCACAATTTTTATTCTTCTGATGGAAATGGGAGATTTAAGATTTGAAGGAATATATGTAAATGAAATGGATGTGTTAAAAGAGGGGGAAGTAAAAGACAAATGGGCCATGAAGAACAGGATAAGGCTGGGTCCTTCTCTCAAACCACTTAAAAACCTTGAGTTAAATCTCCAGGTTGATTTTCTATGGGAAAACGGAACTTATATAGAAAGGGATTACAGCATTGACTTTAGAAAAATCTGGTTTAAATGGCTCACAGGAATAGGACTTCTTTCGGCTGGAAGAATGCCCAATGAGTGGGGGCTCGGCATATTTGTAAATTCTGGCGACGGATACGATGAGAGATTTGGCGTCAAAAGGTATGGAGATATTGTGGACAGGATTCTATTCGCTACAAAACCCCTTGGAAAGGAAGAACCACTCGTAATAGCAATAGCATTTGATAGAATTGTTGAGGACGATTTAAAAATAAACAAAGATGATGTGGACCAGTGGTTATTTGCTGTTCTATGGGAGGAGGAAATATGGAAAACCGGGTTTTATTCTGCATTAAGAACTCAGAATGAAACCGATACAAAAATAGCCGCCTTTGACCTGTGGGGAAAAGTGGAAAAAGAAAACTGGAAAATGGAGTCAGAGTTTGTATCGGTTTATGGAAAGAGTAAAGCATTACCACTCCTTTATGAAATTGAAAAAAAGAGAAGGATTCTTCAGTTCGGCTTCGCATTTGAATTTCTCTACAGAATGAAATCAATAAAATTTTATTTTCAAACCGGTCTTGCGTCCGGAGATGAAAATCCAGCAGGAGGAGATATGACTTTTTTTACTTTTGACCCGGACTATAATGTTGGACTGATTGCCTTTGAAAAGGTTCTCGCCTATTATACAAAAAGAAGTGTTGAAAAAATTCTACAGGTTTCAGGGGAACAGAAGGGAATTGACCAGTTCTTTACAAAGGGAGGAGTTACCAACGCCTATTTTTTCTTTCCTCAAATAGGAATAAATCTCACAGATGATGTTGAATGGAGAACGGGATGGCTACTTGCAAGAGGGGTAAGGAATTTTGTTGACCCTTATCAGAGCGTTTTTCTTAAAGGGGGGAAGCCAAGAGGATTCAACGGTGGAGAGCCCTCAAAGGATATAGGATGGGAAATTGATACGGGATTATTTTTTAATTTTAAAAACAAAAAATTGAAATTTTCTATAGAAGGAGGATACTTCAGCCCCGGAAAGGTTTTTTCTTCTCCTGATGGAGGAGAAGAAGGGGCTTTTGACCTTGAAGGAAGATTGATAGTGTTGTTTTGATGTGCAGGATATAAAGAAAAAGAAGGTAATAATAGATATTGAGAGATGTAAAGGGTGTGAACTTTGCGTTCAATATTGTCCCAAGAAATGTCTTAAAATAGGAGAAAACTTCAACAAAAGGGGATATTATTATGCAGTGTTTTTTGATGAAGAAAAATGCACATCCTGCGCTATATGTGCAAACATGTGTCCGGATGTTGCAATAGAGGTCTGGAAGGAAGAATGAGGGAACTGGTAAAAGGCACAATAGCAGTTGGAAAGGGAGCAATAGATGCGGGATGCAGGTTTTATTTCGGTTATCCTATAACACCACAGAACGAAATTCCTGAATACCTTTCAAGGGAGCTTCCAAAGGTGGGAGGGGTTTTCATTCAGGCTGAAAGCGAAATTGCATCAATAAATATGCTTATGGGAGCAGCAGCAACAGGAGCAAGGGCTATGACATCCTCCTCGGGTCCAGGAATATCACTAAAGCAGGAGGGAATATCCTACATGGCAGGTAGCGAAATACCCGGCGTCATTGTGAACATATCCAGGTGTGGACCTGGACTGGGGGGCATTTCACCCTCACAGGGGGATTACTTCCAGGCGACAAAAGGAGGGGGACATGGGGACTACAAAGTAATTGTTCTTGCTCCCGCGTCGGTTTCAGAGATGTATTACCTTACAATAAAAGCATTTGACCTGGCTGATAAATATAGAAATCCTGCATTATTGCTTGCAGATGCGGCATTAGGGCAGATGAAAGAATCGGTGGAATTAATACCACCGGAGATAAAAAAATATGAAAAAGACTGGATATTAACTGGAGCAAAAGGTAGAAAACAGAGGGTTTTAAAAACTCTTCATCTCGGAGAACTTGAGTTAGAAAAGAGGATATGGAGGATATATGAAAAATACGAAAGAATGAAAAAAGAAGATGTGATGGTTGAAGAATTTATGATTGAAGATGCGGAAGTGGTTGCAGTAGCTTTTGGATTTTCTGCAAGGGTTGTAAAGTCCGCCTGTGTCTCCCTCAGGGAGATGGGTTACAAAGTAGGAATGATAAGACCAATAACCCTCTTCCCTTTTCCTGAAGAGTCCATCAAAAAGGCATCTGAAAGGTGCAAAAAGTTTCTTGTCGTAGAAATGAATACAGGACAGATGGTTGAAGATGTGGTTATGTTCAACAAAAATGGAAAAGATGTGTATTTTTATGGAAGGGCTCCGGGATTCGGGTCAATCCCTTATCCCGAGGAAATAGAAGTGGTTCTAAAATACCTTTGTGGTGAAAAACTTCACTTTGAGCCCATCCATAGTCTTTCTTTCAGAAAGGTAACATGATGAAAGATGTAGTGATAATTGGTGGAGGACCGGCCGGAGTTACAGCTTCTCTTCTTTTTTCAAAAAAGGGAAAAACGGTATCCCTTATTACTGATAAGTGGACTTTACTTTTTTCCTCAGGGTGTTTTGACATATTTATCCCACCGGATGAAAACCCGTCTACTCCGAAAGAAGCGATTTCTTCCCTTTTCAGAAATCATCCCGAACATGTCCTATCCCGGATAACAAAGAGAAAAGAAGAAGTTTTATGGGAAGGGATGGAGGTTCTATCTTCGCTCTATCCGTTTTTCACACTTTTAAAAGAAGGCGAAATATTTCCACATTACATATCAGATATGGGAAATACGAAAAAGAGCTGGGGAGGCTTAAAATGGATTGCTACTAAGGAGCATTTTGAAAACCTTGAAGAAAAATTTCTTGTCCTTCCCTCAGATTTTTTGGGAAGGAAGGCAAAATTTGTGAAAGAAATTATAAAAAGGTGGACAGATTTAGATTTTCAACTTGTTGAAATAAAAAGCAGGCTTGAAAGTTATTATGATTCTCTTAATAACCCTGAACTAAAAAGTTCTATAATTTCTTCTATAATGGACAAAGAGACTAATTTTCTTCTCCCCCCTCTCTTCTGTGGAGATTACGGAAAATTAAAATCTGCTAAAGAACTGCTTCCCACTTTTGAGTCGTTAAACGGACTCTGGATGAAAGACATCATTCTTGAAACGATAATAAAAAGCGGCGTTGAAATAATTGAAGAAAAAGTAGTGGACCTCCAAATAAAAAATGGAAAGGCACTAAGCACACTTACCGATAAAGGAAGAGAAGTTAGGGGAGATATATTTGTCATTTCTACCGGCAAATTTCTTGGTGGTGGGATGAGATTTTCAGAAGAGAAAATAAAGGATTGGATGGGAAAATTTTTAACTACTTCAACGGCTTCAAAAGAGCATAGCGCCCTCCTCTCAAATCCTCATCTTACTCATTCTCAAGGGATTTTCTCAATAGGAATAAAAATTGACGAAAAAATGAGGATATATGCTGATGAGAAAAGAAAAATGGACAACCTTTTTGCATGCGGCATGATAATATCAAATGTTGACCCATTTTCCTGGTCAATGGGATGGGGATTTTCAGCATTATCAGCTTATATCCTTTCAAAAAACATTTATGAACGCTGAAAAAGTCTCTATTATCATAGTTACATATAACAGTGAAAACGACCTCCAAAAACTTCTTCCTTCGCTTGTATCTCAAACACATAAAGACTTTGAAATAGTGGTGATAGACAACAACTCTCAAGACTGCTCAATTGAACTCGTGAAGAATTACTTTCCTGAGGCGAAAATTATTAAAAATCCTGAAAATTTGGGCTTCGCCCATGCTGTGAACCAGGGAATAAAGGTCTCTTCCGGTGAGTTCATTCTCCTTCTGAATCCCGACACAATGCTTAAAGAAAATTTTATAGAAAATCTTGTAAAAAAGTTAAAAGAACATCCCGAAGCTGGAGGAGCCTGTGGAAAGCTTCTTTCAGAAGATGGGAAAAAGATTGATTCTGCAGGAATCTTTTTTTCCCCTTTTTTAAGACACTTTGACAGAGGACAGGGTGACCTTCCGGAAAGATATAATTGGGAAGCCTATGTTTTTGGAATAAGTGGAGCAGCAGCATTATTCAGAAGGAAAATGCTTGAAGATGTAAGAGTTGACGAAGAGTATTTTGACTCTTCATTTTTTGCCTACCGGGAAGATGCAGACCTCTGCTGGAGGGCTCAGCTTTTGGGATGGAAATTTTTGTATGTCCCATCAGCAATCGGGTATCACAGAAGAAGGGTCTTTCCTGGAAAAAGAAAGGACCTTCCCCCTTTTATAAATATGCATTCTGTCAAAAACAGGTTTTTGATGAGGATAAAGAATCAAACAATATTTTTATTTCTGGTTCTATTTCTTACCGGATTTGTGAGAGATCTGGGAATTATTGCCTACACCATTTTGTTTGAAAGGGAATCCCTCAAAGCATTCAAAGAAATCCTTTCGCTTCTTCCAAGAGCACTTAAATGGAGGAGGGAAATAATGAAGAAAAAGAGAATATCGTCTTTTAGGCTTTTACCCTGGTTCGTATGGAAAAAAGGGGAAAGAACATACCTGAAAATTGCTTTCATGGGAACAAGGGGAGTTCCAGCCGGCTACAGCGGGTTTGAAACCTTCGTTGAACAGATAGGAAAAAGACTTTCCAAATCTCACAGGATTTTCGTTTATAACAGAAGCCATTACATCAAAATGAAAGGAGAATACCTCAGGATGAAACTTATAAGGATTCCAACAATTCCACTAAAACATACAGACACAATTGTTCACACCTTTCTTTCTGTGCTTCACGGAGCGTTTATGGGATATGATATAGTTTATATATGCGGAGTTGGAAACAGCATTCTTTCTTTTATACCCCGACTTTATGGAGCAAAAACTGTTCTGAATGTTGACGGAAAGGATTGGGCGAGGGAAAAATGGGGAAGATTTGCGAGGTGGTTTCTTAAAACAAGTGAGAAAATAGCAACCATCTTCCCTGATGTAGTAATAGCGGATTCAAAGGCAGTTGAAGAATATTATCTCACAACATACCGAAAAAAAACTGTTATGATTCCATACGGAGCGGAAATGAGATATATTTTTCCTTCAAGATGTCTGCATAAATTTGGTCTTGAACCAAGGAGATATATTCTTTTTGTTGGAAGACTCGTTCCAGAAAATGGAGCACACTTACTTATTGAGGCTTATAAAAAAATAAAAGATACTTCCTTTCCCCTTGTTATAGTTGGAGATGCTCCGTATATGGAGAAATACAAAGCAGAACTGAAAAGAAAAGCGGAGGAGGTAGAACCTCCTAAAAAAGTAATTTTTACTGGATTTCTACTCGGGGATGATTATATGGAAATATCAAGCCACCCTTACATATATGTTCTCGCGTCCGGAGTTGGAGGCACCCATCCTGTCCTTGTAGAACAGATGAAAGCAGGAAATTGCGTGCTTGTAAACTCTATAAATCCTGCTAATATAGAGGTTGTTGAAAACACGGGGCTTTATTTTGATGGTAGAAAAGGTCCTGAAGAGTTGAAGGAAAAAATTGAATATCTTCTTGAAAATCCAGAGGTTGTGGAAAAATACAGGGAGCTTGCAAGGAAAAGGGCTGAGGAGGTTTACAACTGGGAAAGAATCACAAAAAGTTATGAAGAGTTATTCCTTATTATAAAAGCAGGAAGGGAACCTCAATAATGGATTACAAGAAGAAAATATACAGCCTTATTCTCATGCTCTTACCGCAAAAAGCCTAAATCCATCGCTGAGAATAGTAATCAAATGTTAAGACGATGAGAAGGACTGAAGAAGCAACGGTGAAGAAGAACTCTTCTTATGCTGGAAAAAAGGTAAGTGAGTTAAGGGAAGAATTAGAAAAAAATCTCTCTCTTCTTCTCGTTGCTATATCAAGAAAAGAGGAACACATATTCAATCCACCACCTGAAATGGAAATAAAAGAGGATGATACATTAATCGTAATTGGAAATATAGATTCTGTGATTGAGCTCAGAAAGCTCCTTTCTTAAAATTCAAAGACAACCCTTTAAGAGATATTTTCGGCTATCTCCATACCTCTTTTTATACAATCCGGAATACCTATTCCATAATAGGCATTTCCAGTTAAGTAGATGCCCTCGGGAAGCATCTTTTCTATTTCTTCAACAAGAGAAATGTGTCCCAGATGATATTGGGGCATCCCTTTTGCCCATCTAAAAATTTTTGTAATCAATGGCTGATTTTTTATTTTAATAACTGATGATACTTCCTCAAGACATATCCTTATCATCTTCTCATCCGGGAGACCTACAACTTCTTGATTTCTGTATCCGCCCAGAAAACACCTTATGAGTTTAAATCCTTCTTTAGCCCTTCCCGAAAACTTATTTGAACTGAATGTTACCGCTGTAATCCTTTTGAGCTCAATGGCTGGAACGACGAACCCGTATCCATCGGGAATTTCAACATCCCTTTCATAAAACCCCATTGAAATAGTAGCAGTAGATACATAAGGAATTTCCTTAAGTAGTTTTGAAACAGGGAATTCTCTCATTATATAGGCTGATACGAAGGAAGGTGTCGCAAGAACCACCTTATCAAAAACTTCACTGCCCCCATTGTAAAGAACCTCCCACTTTGAATTGATTTTTTTTAACCCTTCAACTGCTTTTTCTTTAAGAAACACTACCCTTCCTTTCATTACATCAACGAGTTTATCTATGAGACTTCCGAGCCCGTTCTTTAGAGTTACAAACGGTGAACTCCATTTGCCACTCTTCCTCTTCATAGCCCATCTCAAAAGGCTCCCGCAGTTTCTTTCTATTTCAACAAATCTCGGAAATGTGGCTTTTAAACTCATCTTTTGAGGGTCTCCTGCGTGAACACCTGCAACAAGGGGTTCTGCAATTTTTTCAAGCACCTCCCTTCCAAATCTTCTGTTTACAAAATCTGCGAGGCTTTCTTCAGTTTCATCTTTTAGAGGAGGGATGAAAATTTCCAATCCTGCTCTCAACTTTCCGGTTAGCGAAAATAAACTGCTCTTCAAAAATGGAAAAATTTTTGTCGGAAGGAGGAGAAAGAAGCCTTCTGGAATTTCGTGAAGCTTTCCTCTCCACAAAACATAAGTAGTTTTTGAAGCCTCGTTGGTTCCGAGCAACTCTTTTTCCATCCCGAGCTCTTTTATGAGGATAATCCCCCATTCTTTCTCCCTCAAAAAACAATCCGGACCGCCTTCAATTGTGAAATTATTCGTTCTTTCTGTAATTATCGTTCCTCCAAACCTGTTCTCTTTCTCAAAAATCCAGACCTCATGCCCTTTTTTCATAAGGTAATATGCGGCGCTCAATCCTGATATTCCTCCGCCGATTACTGCTATCTTCATATCCTTTTAGTTATTTCAGATATCAAAAAATCTTTAAACCCCTCTATTTCACTTAATGCAGGAAGTCTCTTTATTTTTATTCCAAGGGATTTTGCCTTTCCCCTTAACCCAATGTCAAGGTCATAAAGGGTTTCAAGGCATTCCGCAAAAAAACCAAAAGGAAAAAGGGTAATTTCTCTGGATTTGACCTCCTTTATCACATCATCAATACTCGGAGACAACCATCCATTCCTTCCGCTCTGAAAGGCAACCATAAAATTTTCAACTCCGGCTTTTTTGGCAATTCTTTTTGCAGATTCATAAACGTTTTCTCTGTAATTCTGAAAAATTGATGGAAGGGAATGCACGGTAAATAAAAGTTCTTCCCCCTTTTTCCGGGCTTTTATAAATTCTGAAGAAAAATCTACAAAGGCTTCACTCAACCCCCAGTTTTCAATAGAAATTGACTCAGCCCCTCTATCAGAAATGGCTCTTCTAATTTCCTCTGAAAAATCTCTTCCCGTGGAAAATGGAGAAATGGAAAATATTATAAACTTTTCTCCTTTTATTTTTTTTAAAACTTCCTCAAGAAATGGAGGAGTGTATCTCATCACTGGTGAACAGATAAAGCCTGTAATTTCTGAAATCTCTAAACAGATTTTCCTCAATTTTTCCATAAAAGGAGAACCACCTATTTTTTCATATCTTTTAAGAAGCTCCTCTATAGATTCTTTTGATGGTTCCTCATGGTAAAGCCTTTTTAAAAAATCCTTCACTCCATCTTCTGAGGGCGAAGGAGCGCCAAAGCCGGCAAAGAGAACAGCTATCTTTTTCATTCTCTCTCTGAAAGCCTGTGAACAATATCAACTAAAAATTGCATGTGCTCAAGCGGAGTATCCGGAAGAATTCCGTGCCCGAGATTGAATATGTGACCATTTCTATTTCCAATTCTTTTTAAAATGTCCTTAACTCCCCTTTCTATCTCCTCACGGGTTGTCAACAGAATAGCAGGGTCAAGATTTCCCTGAATTCCTTTATCATACCCTACCCTCTTCCATGCATCATCAATATCTATCCTCCAGTCCACTCCTATTACGCTTCCTCCCGCTGAAGTTATTTCTTCAAGTATTCCGGAAGAACCAGTTGAAAAGTGAATCACCGGAACATATTTCTCAACCTCTTCAATTATCCTTTTGCTATATCTTTGAACGAATTCCCTGTATTCATAGGGAGAAAGCCATCCTACCCAGCTGTCAAATATCTGAACAACATCTGCCCCGCTTTTTGCCTGCATAATTAGATATTTAATGATAAGGTTCGACAAATTTTCCATTGCAGAATGCCATTTTTCCTTTTCCTTAAGCGCAAATGCTCTCGTTTTTGAAAAGTCTCCCGCCCACTTCTTTTCAATTACATAGCTTAAGAGAGTAAAAGGAGCCCCTGAAAATCCTATTATTGCATATTCCTTTTTTTCAGAACGAAGATTCTTTATTGTTGCGCCAATAAAACTTAGATTTTCCTCAGCCTCATTCAATGAATCAATTGTCAATTTCACATTCAATCTCTCAATGGCGCCATCAACATGGGGTTTACCATCTTGATTAAAATTTACTGATATGCCAAGAGGCTCAAGAGGGAGGAGAATGTCTCCGAATACAATAATGGCATCAAGTTCTGCGTATTTAAGAGGAAGAAGAGAAACGATTGTTGCAAGTTCTGGAGTTTTACAAAGCTCGGTGAAAGAATATCTTTCCTTCAAATCTCTGTATTCTTTAAGATATCTTCCCGCCTGCCTCATTATCCAGATAGGCGTTCTGTCAACATCTTCTCTTTTAATCGCCCTTAAAAATCTTTCTCCTGGTGTCATTTTTTCTCTATACTCCAGAAATCCTCTTTTTCATAAAATTTTAAAGAATATCTTTTTCCGTCATCTCCAAGGACCACAAATCCCCATCCTTCTTCATCTCTCCATTGATAGATAATATCTTTTACAGCGATTTCTATTCCTTCTAATTCAAACCTCATTGGCTTCTCCTCAGCCCTGTATCCTGAATATGCCATGACCTTTATCCTTTTCATGTTTTAAATTTATCCTTATAATTTGTATTTGTCAAAACTCTGTATCATTTTTAAAACCTTCTTCTCAAATCGGCAGTTTATGATAAAAATTTCGTTATCAAGTGGAAGGAATTTTAAAATCCAATAAAGAGAATGTGGTCCTTGTTTGTGAAGTTTCATATACTGCGGATATTACGGATGTTGAAAGGGCATATATAATAGGCAAAGTCCTTAACAGGAATTCTATTCCTATTGTTATAGGAAAAGAAATGACAGATGGGGCACATAAAAAATCGTTAGGATTCGGAGTATTACTTTTATAGAAGTTTTTAACTCCTATTTCCTGCCTATCATTCTCAGAAATTCTTCTTCCGAAATAGTCTTTATCCCAAGTGCTCTTGCCTTTTCCAGTTTTGAACCAGGCTCCTTCCCCACCACCACTATATCAACCTTCTTGCTCACCGATGAAGCTACTTCTCCTCCTAACTCCTTCACAATCCTCTCCGCCTCTCCTCTTGAATAAGAATCAAGTGCGCCTGTAAAAACAAATGTCAGCCCTTTGAGCTTTCCCTCTTTTTTCTCAAAAGGTTTTGGCTTTACTCCAGCCTTCAGCATCTTTTTTATCATCTCAACATTTCGTTCACTGGAAAAGAATTCCACCACACATCTTGCAGTCTCCGGACCAATCCCTTCAATCTCCATCAAATCTTCATATTTAGCCTTCATCAAATTTTCCAGAGTTTTAAATTTCTGAGCGAGGAGACCAGCAGCATGTTCTCCTATGTTTCTTATTCCAAGAGCATATATGAATCTCTGAAGAGGGACATCCTTTGATGCCTCAATTGCCTCAATTAACTTTTTTGGTGCCTTCTCTGCAAATCCGGGAAGTCCTGTGAGGTCTTCTTCTTTTAGATAAAATATATCAGCCATATCCTTTATCAAACCTTTCTCTATGAAAAGATTTACCCTCTCTTTTCCAAGTCCTTCTATATCCATAGCATTTCTTGAAGTGAAGTGTTTAATAGATTCCTTTATTTTCTGTGGACAGTTTATGTTCGGACATCTCGGAATTGCCTCATCGGGAGGATAATAAATTTTTTCACCGCATACAGGACATCTATCCGGCATCACAAAATCCTTTTCTTTCCCGGTCCTCCTTTCAGGAATTGCTTTTACAACCTCAGGAATCACATCACCAGCTCTTTGAACGAGCACATAATCTCCGATTTTTATTCCCTTTCTTTTTATCTCGTCAGGGTTATGAAGGGTCGCCTTCTTTACAACAACCCCGCTCACCTTTACCGGTTCAAGAACTGCCACAGGAGTAATGGCTCCTGTCCTCCCAACCTGAAGCACTATATCCAGTAATTTTGTCACTTCCTGTGATGGAGGAAATTTGAACGCGAAAGCCCATCTCGGACTCCTGGTTTTTTGCCCGAGTTTTTCGTGATAATCCAGATTATTCACCTTTACCACTATTCCATCAATTTCATAAGGAAGTTCTTCCCTTTTCTTCCCTATCTCATTATAGTATTCTATAACCTCCTCAATCCCATCAACCTTTTCAATCAGTGGATTTACTTTTAGGCCCCACCCTTTTAGACCCTTCAAAACCTCTTCCTGTGTCGAAAATTTAACCCCTTCACATCTTCCTATTCCGTAAAAATAGATATCAAGATTCCTTGAAGCAGTTATAGATGGGTCAAGCTGCCTCAATGAGCCACTGGCAGCATTACGAGGATTTGCAAAAAGTGGTTCGCCTGTCTTCTCCCTTTCTTTGTTTATCCTTCTGAATTCCTCCTTTGTCATAAACACCTCACCCCTTACTTCAAGAACCGCTGGAATTTCTTTCTTTATGGCATCCTTAGGTAGGTCCTCATCTTTGATTAAACCAAGTTTCAACGGTATAGACTTTATCGTTTTCAGATTGTTGCTCACATCTTCTCCCTCATATCCATCTCCCCTTGTTCCACCTTTTAAAAAGATTCCATTCTCGTATATTATTTCAACTGCAAGCCCATCCATCTTTGGTTCACACACATATTCAATCTTGCCTGTGGTATTTAAGAGTTTTTTTATTCTCTTATCAAACTCTCTTGCCTCTTCCTCATTGAAAGCGTCATCAAGTGAAAGCATAGGAATGGAATGTTTCATGACCGGAAATCTCTCAAGCGGTTTAGCCCCTACCCTTTGAGTTGGCGAATCGGGAGTGATAAGTTCGGGATATTTCTCTTCAAGTTGTTTCAACTCCCTCATAAGTCTATCATATTCTGCGTCAGATATTATCGGTGAATCCAGCACATAATACCTGTAGTTATGGTATTCAATCTCCCTTCTTAACTCCTCTACCCTTTTTTTAACCTCCTCAGGCACCTTCATTTTTTCCTCCTTTCTATATTTTTAATAAATTATATTCAGGTTTACCAATTCCTGCAGATACACATCTTGAGAAAAAAAGTTCCGGATCCATCTCTTCCCTTTTTAAAATTTTTAATTTGTCATTTTCTTCTGAATGAGAAAAACCTGGATAAATAGGAGCAGCTTTTACCATATCCCATGAAGCCTTATCAAGTGCTAATGGGTCTGATGAGCCCATTATTCCTATATCTGGAATTACGGGAATATTACACTTTGAAAAACAATCACAATCCGGAGTCACATCAATTATGAGATTGAAATGGTAAATTTTATTTTTGAAATGATTTATTATAAACTTTGCCCCATCTATGGTTGCTTCCCAGAGACCCAGGTCACGCGGCTTTGTTCCCTTTACACCGTGCATATCCTCCTTTGAACTTTTCAAAACACCACCCATCCCAATGTTCTTTATTGCAGCACCGAAAGGAAACTGCATGTGAAAAGTAAAATGGGCAAGGTTTATCAGAACATCTGCTCCTAACAATTTTTTACCTACCTTTATCTTGTTTAAACGAAATGGAGAGGAGACTTCCACTTCTACCCCATCCTCCTCATCCTCAATAACAATGGGACAACCTGTAGTTTCCTCTGAAAACCCATTATCCCTTGCTGTTTCAAGATAATCTTTTTTGGTCTCCCTGCTTCCCCTGTATATTACGGTGGTATCATATAAAAACGGATTGCCTCCCATTTCCATTATTTTACGGACCAACACACTTACATAGTAAGGACGGATATATCTCACATTTCCCCTCTCGCCCATATGGAGTTTTATAGCTACTTTATCTCCACTTTTTATTATTTTTTTGAGTTCACTTTTTTGAATGAGGGTTTCCCACTTCTGCCCAAGTCCCCCTTTTCCCTTTTCAAACCTCGCTTCT
>Ga0197143_1002085_pt1 | contig 15493 bp, 15 predicted proteins | sample GBS70_MetaG_FD_148603 | JGI IMG/M metagenome (GOLD analysis project Ga0197143, IMG submission 148603) | Sediment microbial communities from Great Boiling Springs, Gerlach, Nevada, United States - GBS 70_MetaG | ecosystem: Environmental > Aquatic > Thermal springs > Hot (42-90C) > Sediment...
CAATATTCCCTCTTGATTTTGACATTTTTTCGTTATCAGGACCTAAAATTATTCCTTGATTAACTAACTTTAAAAATGGTTCTTTAGTATTTACAAGCTTAAGATCATATAAAACTTTATGCCAAAACCGAGCATAAAGAAGATGTAAAACAGCATGTTCAGCTCCACCGATATAAAAATCAACGGGCAACCAAAACTTTATTAATTTTTGATCGGCAAAATTTTTATTGTTTTTAGGGTCAAGATATCTTAAATAATACCAACAAGAGCCAGCCCATTGAGGCATGGTATTCGTTTCTCTTTTGGCTAAACCACCGCATTTATAACATTTTGTATTCACCCATTTTAAAATCTTAGCTAAAGGAGATTCCCCTGTTCCTGTTGGAGTATAATATTTAACTTTCGGAAGAGTAACAGGCAATTCGTTTTCTGGAACCGGTACAATACCACAACGAGAACATTTTATTATTGGTATTGGTTCGCCCCAATATCTCTGACGAGAAAAAACCCAATCTCTTAGTTTATAATTAATTTTAATCTGAGCAATACCTTTTTTAATAAGATATTCACTAATTTTTTCTCTTGCTTCTTTAACCGAAAGATAGGTTAAAAAATTAGAATCAATCATTTTACCCTCTTCTCCTTCGTAAGGAAGAGGCAAATTAGTATTGATAACTTTTATAATAGGTAAAGAAAATTTATTAGCAAAATCAAAATCTCTTTTATCATGAGCCGGAACTCCCATAATAGCTCCGGTACCATAATCACTTAAAACATAATTACTTATCCAAATAGGAATTCTATTTTTGGTAATTGGATGAATAGCATAACTTCCTGTAAAAACACCGGTTTTTTCTTCGTCAAAATCATTAGAAAGACTACTTTTTATATATTTTTCAACAAAAAAATAGTATTCTGGTGTAGCAATTTTTAAAGCAACTGGGTGCTCTGGAGAAACAACTATAAAACTACAACCGAAAATAGTCTCAGGTCTTGTAGTAAAAATTCTTATAGAAAAATTTTTGTTTTCTACTTGAAAATCTATTTCTAATCCCTCTTTTCTACCTATCCAATTTTTTTGCATCTCCTTAATACCCTCTGGCCAATCTAATTCTTTTAAATCTTCTAATAACCTATCTGCATATTTTGTAATTCTAAGATGCCACTGAAGAAGATTTCTAATTTCTGTTTCACTACCACATCTTTCACATTTACCCTCAATTACTTCTTCGTTTGCAAGCCCTGTTTTACATTGAGGACAAAAATTAACTGGAGCCTCTTTTTCATAAGCTAAATCTAGTTTTAAAAACTGTAAGAAAAACCATTGAGTCCATTTATAATAATTTGGATCTGTTGTATTTATTTCGCGAGACCAATCATAAGAAATACCTAATCTCTTAATTTGATTTTTAAACCTTTTTATATTTTTCGGCACAAAAGTCATTGGATTTTTCTTAATTTTAATAGCATGATTTTCGGTAGGAAGACCAAAAGCATCCCAACCAATAGGATGAAGAACGTTATAACCTTTCATTCGATAGTAGCGAGCCAAAATATCACCACCGGTATAATTTTCAACATGACCAACATGAAGTCCTTCTCCAGAAACATAAGGAAACATTACTAAAATATAAATTTTTGGTTTTTTAAAATTGTTAACACTCCAAAGATTTGCTTTTTCCCATTTTCTTTGCCATTTTTTTTCTATCTTGTGAAATAGATTAGCCATAATTTTATTATAAATCCTTTTAATTAGTTGCAATTTATTAAAATTATATTAAAATACTATTTATGCCATTCAGGCACTCCTGGAAAACTTATGATTACTTACACGAAATAAAATCTCCTTTTTGGTATCTTCTTTGGGGATTTATTTTAGGCGGAAGCTTAATTTATGCCATTTTATCACAAAATTTTCTTTTTGCAGTTATTCTTGTTATAGGAATTATATTTATCTTTCATCCCAATTTTCAAGAACCAAAAATTTTAAATATCGAAATTGATGAAAAAAAAATAAAGATAAATGAAGAAATTTTTGCCTTAGAAGAATATTATGCTTTTTCTATTTTTAAAATTAGAGATAGATTTTTTTTAGAAATTTATCCAAAAAGCTTTTTTAAAAAAGAAATTCACGTTTCAATTCCTGAAAATTTAATAGAAGAAATAAGAAAAGATCTTTCAAAAATTATAAAAGAAAAAAAACAAGAACCAAGAATTTTAACAAGTATTTTTAGACATCTTTGGCCTTAGCCCCCATAGCTCAATGGAAAGAGCGTAGCCCTGCGGAGGCTAAGATCCCTGTTCGAATCAGGGTGGGGGCACTAATATGAAAGAAAAATTATTAATTTTAGTATTATTTTTGTTTTTAAATTTTAAAATAGTGTTTGGAATTTCTCTTCTTACAACACCATTTGGGGGCAAAACTTTGTTATATCTTGAAAGAGCACCGGGTTGTGAACCAATTGTTGATGCTGTTTTGGTAGCTACTTTAGGAAGCGTAGTAATTAACATTGCTCAATTAGAAATTTTAGATTACACTAGTTTAGAGCCTAAAAAAAAATCACTTGGTCTACTTTCTATAAACGGAGTACCGGCTTATACTGTTTATGAAAAATATAATTTTTCAACTCCAAATGTTTATGTTATAGGAAATTATTTTGACTTATGCTCCTTAATTAAAGACATTCTAGAAAAAATTTTACCTAGTCGTATTTTAAAGAATATTAGCGAAAAAGTAATTTCAACAATCTGCGATACGGCCGCCGAGGGTTGCCCTATTAATAGTTTAATTTATCAAATAGGAACAAGTGGTAATCCTTTAAATTTTTAAATAAACATGGAACCAAGATTTAACCATTCTAAAATAGAAAATTTAATAAGAAAAAAATGGAAAAAAATCAAATTAGGAAATCCAGAAAATGATTGGGGGAAAATTCCTTTTTCAATGATTATGCCACCCCCAAATGCCAACGGCCCTTTACATATAGGCCATGCCCTAATGCTTACTATTCAAGATATTTTAGCTAGATATCATAGAATGAGAGGTAAAAAAGTTTTATGGTTGCCTGGTTTTGATCACGCTGGTTTTGAAACTTTAGTAGTCTTTGAAAAAGAACTTGAAAAAAGAAACTTAAGCAGATTTGACTTTGAGGAAAAAAAACTTTACCAAGAAATTTTAAAATTTGTGAAAGAAAAAATAAAAGAAATAAGAAAGCAAGAAAAATTTTTAGGTATAAGTTGTGCCTGGGAATATGAAAAATTCACTTTAGATAAGGATATTGTTAATCTAGTAATTGAAACATTTGAAAAGCTTAAAAAAGATGGTTTATTAGAAGAAGGCGAAAGATTGGTTAATTGGTGCCCAAAACATCAAACCGCTTTTTCTGATTTAGAAGTTATTTTTAAAGAAAAAAACAGTTTTCTCTATTATATAAAATACGGCCCAGTAAGTATAGCTACTACTCGTCCAGAAACAATGTTAGCTGATATTGGCTTTGCGGCTCATCCAAAAGATAAAAGATATCTAAAATTTAAAAATAATTCATCTTTAAATAAAATTAAGTTTTTTCACCCTATCTTAGAAAAAGAAGTAGAATTTTATTTTATTTTTGATGAAGGAGTTGATCCTAATTTTGGAACCGGAGTCTTAAAAATCACACCAGGCCACGATTTTTTTGATTTCGAAATAGCAAAAAAATATAATTTAAAATTTGAACATATCTTTGATGAGGTAGGTAAAATAAATTTAAAAGATAGTATTTATTATGGTCTTTACAAAGAAGAAGCTAGAAAAATAATTTTAGAAAAATTAAAGGAAAAAAATTTACTAATAAAAGTAGAGCCATATAAAAATTATGTTCCTGTTTGTTATAAATGTGAAACCGAAATAGAGCCTAGACCAATGAAACAATGGTTTTTATTAGTTGATAAAGAATTTAAACTTAGTAAAAAACTTTCTAAATTATTCAAAAAAAAGAAAGCTTCCTTAAAGGAAATCACAAGACTAGCCATAGAAAAAGATTTTATAAAATTTTATCCTGAAAAATTTAAAAAATCTATTTTAAATTGGTTAGAAAATTTAAAAGATTGGAATATTTCAAGACAAGTAATTTGGGGTATTAAAATACCAAATTCTAAAGACGTTTTCGATACCTGGTTCTCATCAGCTCAGTGGCCTGTAATTACTATAAAATCTTTTGGAAAAAAATTAAAAAAATTTTATCCAACAGATGTAATGGAAACAGGTTACGATATTTTAAATTTTTGGGTAACCAGAATGATTTTTATGGGACTTTATCTTACAGAAAATGTTCCTTTTAAAAAAGTTTATCTTCATGGCCTAGTAAGAGATGAAAAAGGACAAAAAATGTCCAAATCAAAAGGGAATGTAATTGATCCTCTTGAGGTTGCTCAAAAATATGGAATTGATTCTTTAAGAATTGCTTTAATAATGCAAACTGAACCAGGAAAAGATGTTATAATTTCTGAAAAAAAAATTATTGGGGCCCAAAGATTTTTAAATAAAGTTTGGAATGTTTCAAGGTTTATTATTCTTAATAAAAAAAATTTTAAAAAAGAAACTCCAAAAATTAAAAAATTAAAAGATTTCACTCCTATAAAAGAAATAAAAAAAGAGTATTTAAAATTAATGGAAGATTTTAAAATCTCGCTTGCTTTTGATCTTCTTTATAAGTTTTTCTGGTTTGAATTTGCTGATAAAATAATCGAAGAAAATAAAAGTAAAATTTATCAAAAAGATTCAAAAGCTTTTTATTTATGTTTTTCAATATTAAAAGAAACTCTTAAAATGCTTCATCCTTTCTTACCTTTTTTAAGTGAATTTCTTTGGCTAAAGATAGGAGAAAAAAAGCCTCTTTGTTATGAAAAACTTTAAACTCGAAATTTTAGAGATTGAAAAGAATCATATTTTATTAAAAAATATTTCAGGAGAAAAAATTTATCTTAAAAGCGGAAGGGGAGGTTGGAAAATTTTTGATGGTTCTAATCACTATTTTAAAAAAAGTCTAATTTTAGAACCAAACGAAATTTTCTACATTATTAATAAACCAAAAATTATAAATGAAAACATTAAAGTAACTGAAGCAAATTTTAAAATAAGAGAGTTCGGAAATTTAAAAATATTCGATGAAAATGGTATACTTCTAGTAGAAAAATTTTGGCCTACAAATCTAATTTTCTTAAACGAAATAGCTAAAAATTGGATCGAAATAAAATATGTTGGAAATTTCAAAAATAAAATAGATTTTATTCTTAAAATAGACAACGAAGTTTTAAATTTTTCTGAAAATTTTAATCCTAAAGAAATAAAAGTTTTAAACTTAAAAAGAGAGTGGAAGCATTTACAGCTTGTAGTTGATGGCGAAGATAAAGAAAAAATTTCATTTAAAGAACCTTTAGCTAAATTTGACGGGAAGTGGCTTAAAACCCAAATTTTAACTCCTGGCCTTGAAAATATATATTTTATAAATTTTAGAATAAATGAAAATTTAACCTTAAATTATTTTTTACTAATTTTTACCCCTCTTTTGATATTTTTATTATTTTTCCTAAAATTTAAACTAAAGTAAAATAACCCATTTCTTTTATCATGTTTTTAATTTTTCGAGAAGGTAAAGTTTCAAGTTTATTTAACTCCTCATAAAATCTTTCAATATCAAGCTCATAACCCCACCAAGTTTTATTTATTAAAGAATTGTAATAAAAATGACCAAGAAGAGCTCTATCAACTTTAGCTCTTTCAGTATTTATTTTTGATCCTAAATAAATTAGATTCAAAAAACCATATCCAATTTTCTCTAAAATAAGATTAATATCTTCGCTATTAATATCTTCGCTATTAATTTTTTTAAAATTTTTAACTTCATAAATTTTTATCATCTTTAAAAATTCGTCCTCAAGCTCGTCTTCTGTTTTTTTCTCTAAAAATTCATGAAATAAATTATGAATTCCTATATTTATAAGAATACCTTTTGTAATTTTTTCGAAACCAAGCTTTGGATTAAACAAAATATTACCTTCATTAAGTTGTTTTAATATCTCGTTAAAATATACTTTATCAGAAAAAGACAGATTTTCTGTTTTTAAATCTAAAGCGGAAAAATTTAACTCTTTGTTTAAGCTATCTCTAATTATTTCAATAGTTTTAGTAGCAATTTCTTCATTCATGAATTAACTAAAAAAGGCCCCTTTTTTAAGGGGCCTTGGTTTTTTAAAAAAATTAAAAAAACCTAGGCCCCATCGAATAAAATTTGAATCTTGAAAAATTTTAAAAACATAAATATATTATAATCAAGTATTTTTTTCTTGTCAATTTTTATCAACATCTTTAATTTGATTTTTTGAATAAAAAGCTTATAATAAGATAAAGAGACCCAATAAGATCCAAAAGATCTATGGGTCCAAAAATAATATGGACCAATACTCCTATTCCTATTTGATAATTCAATCTTTTATTTCAGTTTGGAACTCGATTTTAAATTTTTTACCTAAAATCATCGCAGCTTTAATCTTTATAATGATAGGAATTTTAATTGGTTATGCTTTAAGTGAAATTATAAGAAAAATAATCGAAACCATAAAACTTGATGAAGCTCTTAAAAAACTAAATTTTGAAAAATATATTGAAAGAGCAGGTTATACACTTAATTCGGGGAGATTTATAGGCTCCCTTGTTTACTGGATTTTTATCATTATTGGATTTTTAGCCGCATTTGAAGTTTTAAATCTCCCAATAGCTACCACTCTTTTGAAAGAATTAGTCTTTTATATACCAAAAGTTGTAGTAGCAGCGTTAATTTTTATTGGCTCAATTTTAGCTGGTGAAGTATTAGGAAAATTTACAAAAGCAACTTTAAAAAGCGCAGGGCATTGGTCTTCAGAATTTATTTATGGTTTTGTTTATTGGTCATTTCTAATATTTGGAGCTTTAACAGCTTTATATGAACTTGGTATTTCTAAAAACATAATCCAAATAATAATTGGCGGATTTGTAGCTATGCTTGCTTTAGCTGGCGGTTTAGCATTTGGTCTTGGAGGCAAAGAAATTGCTCAAAAATTTTTGGAAAGTATTAAATTTAAAAAATAATCATTTCCTATCTTTTTAAAAATTTTTGATGAATTTGTTTTAAATCTTCTCTAGTAAGATGGGTATAAATTTGAGTAGTGCTTAAGTTTGAATGACCTAAAAGAGCCTGAACCGAGCGTAAATCTGCTCCATTTTTAAGAAGAGTAGTTGCAAATTGGTGTCTTAAAACATGAGGTGTTACTTTCTTTAAAATACCAGCCTTTTTTGCCCAAAAATTAACAATTTTCTCAATAGCTCGGCAAGAAAGTCTCTTTGGTTTTTCTTTTAGATTAACAAATAAAGCTTCTTCTATATCTTTTCTTTCTGCTAAATATTCCTTCAGTTTTTTAACGGCTATGTCTGAGAGAAAAACAACTCTTAATTTCCCACCCTTGCCTCTAACTAAAATTTCTTTTTCTTTAAAATTAACTTGATCTTTATTTAAGTTAACAATCTCACTTAATCTTAAACCAGTACTAAATAAAACTTCTAAAATCGCCCCATCTCTTTTTTCTTTTAAATTTTTACCTGAAGGAGCCTCAAGCAATCTTTTAAGTTCTTCATCTGTTAAAATTAAAATTTCTCTTTGATGGAATTTTGGTAATTCAATTAAATCTGGGTTAAAAGTTCTTATTCCTCTTTTAATTAAAAATCTTAAAAAATTTCGTAAAACAATTAAAGCATAACCATAAGTTTTTGGCTTTAAATTTTTTTCATAAAGATAAAGTCTAAATTTTTTAATAGTTTCTTCGTTTATATTTTTAGGGTTTTTAATTTTACAAACTTTTATAAAAATTTTAAGATATCTTAAATAGTTTTCAATAGTTTTAGGCGATCTATTTTTTTCTATTTTTAAATAATTTAAATAATCCTTCAGTAGCTTTAAAATTATCATAAATTTATTATAAATCATTGCAAAATTAAAAATTCTGTGTTAAAATTTTTAATATGCCACTTAGAAAGGAAGAAAAGTCAAAAATAATAGAAAATTTCAAAATTCACGAAAAAGATGTAGGATCTCCAGAAATTCAAATAGCTCTTTTAACAGAAGAAATAAAGAAATTAACAGCCCATCTTAAACAAAATCCACATGATAATAATTCTAAAAGAGGACTAATCTTAAAGATAGCCCAAAGAAGAAAGTTTTTAAAGTACCTCAAAAAAACTTCAATTTATAGATATAAAAAAATAGTAGAAAGATTAGATCTCTAATTTAAATTTGTTATATAATTTTCCATGATACTTGGTAAGGAATATTATTTAAATTTAAATGGTAAATCATTAAAAGTTTTTGTAGATAGAATACTTAGTCGATCATTAAGCTCGGTTTGGGTCCAACTTGAAAATACAGTTGTTTTAGTTACGGTAAATGCTATTAAAGAGAATAAATTTTTAAATTTTTTACCCCTAACCGTAGATTATGAAGAAAAATTTTACTCAATTGGCAAAATTTTAGGAAACAGATTTGTAAGAAGAGAAGGAAAACCCTCTGAAAATGCTATTTTAAATGCAAGATTAATTGATAGAAGTATTAGACCAAGATTTGAAAAAAACTTTACTTGGCCAGTTCAAGTAGTAGCCATAGTTTTTTCTTTTGATTTAAAAAATGATCCTGATCTTTTGTCAGTTTTTGGTGCCTCATTAGCTTTATGTTTATCTCCTTTACCTTTTAAAGGACCAATAGCCGGTTGTAGAATTGGAATTTGGAATAATGAAAAAATAATAGATCCACCTTTTGAAATGAATCAGCAACTTGATGGTGAAATTGTTTTTGTGGGAGATGGTAATTTAATTAATATGATAGAATTAAAGGGCAAAGAAATGAAAGAAGAAATTGTCTTAGAATGTGCCTCTCTGGCCATGGAACAAATTCAAAAATTGATTAATTTTCAAAAAGAAATTATTAATGAAATAAAACCTCAAAAAATTAATTTTAATCTAGAAATTCCCCAGAAAATAAAAGACTATGTTAATTCAAAAATAGAGAAAATAAATATAGTTGGCCCAGAAAACTTTGGCGAATTTGATTTTGAATTAGAAGACTTAAATGAAGAAGAAAAGCAATTGTTTTATTTTTTAATTAATGAAAAAATAAAAAATTTATTTGTCGATTATTTATTCAAAAATAAAAAAAGAACAGATGGTAGAAATCTAGACGAAATAAGACCGATAGAAATTGCTGTTTCAGTTCTACCCCAAGCACATGGTTCTAGTCTTTTTATAAGAGGCCTAACAAAAGTAATTTCAGTTGTAACACTTGATTCTCCTCAACAAGAATTAATGATAAAAGAAATAGAATTTATTGGAGGCAAAAGATTTATTCATCATTATAATTTTCCACCTTATAGCACAGGAGAGGTTAGCCCATTAAAAGGACCATCTAGAAGAGAAATTGGCCATGGAGCTTTAGTTGAAAAAGCTATAGCTTTTTTAATTCCTGATTTAGAAATCTTCCCTTATACTATTAGAGTAGTTTCAGAGGTTTTATCTTCTAATGGATCAACTTCAATGGCTTCAGTTTGTTCTTCTTCTTTAGCTCTTTTAGATAGCGGAGTTCCTTTACCAAAAAATATAGCAGGTATCTCTATAGGATTAGTTGAAAAAGAAAAAGATTTTCTTTTATTAACCGATATTCAAGGAATTGAAGATCATTATGGAGAAATGGATTTTAAAGTTGCCGGAACAGAAGAAGGAATTACTGCTATACAAATGGATGTTAAAAATTTAGGAATAAATCTTAAAATTTTAAGCGAAGCTCTTGAAAAAGCAAAAATTGCAAGAAAAGAGATATTAGCAAAAATGAATAAGATTAAAAAAGAACCAAATAAAATTTCTCAATATGCTCCCAAAATAACTAGATTCCCAATAAATCCAGAAAAAATAGGCCTTTTAATCGGAACAGGTGGCAGAACCATAAATCAAATAACCCAAGAAACTGAAAGCGAAATTTTCATAGATACTGAAAAAAATTCGGTTTATATAATCTCTAATGACGAAGAAAAACTAAAAAAAGCAACTGAAAAAGTTAAAAATATAATTGAAACAAGAGAATATAAAATTGGAGAAGTTTTAAAAGGTAAAATAATAAAATTTTTTGATTTTGGAGTTCTTATTGAACTAGAAGGGGGACAAGTTGGGCTTTTACATATTTCTCAAATACCTCCTCAAAGAAAAAACTTAAAAAATTTTGGTTTTAAAACAGGAGAGATTATTTCTGTTAAAATTAAAGAAAAGGATAGCCTAGGAAGAATTTCTTTGGCTTTATTATGATAAAAATAAATGTAAAAATAGAAACATTAAAAAAAGATTTAGAAGCTGTAGGAAGAGAAAAAACTGAAAAAATTCCAGAATTTTCTCTAAGACAAATAGATCTTTTAGTAGAAAAAAAAGAAGAAAAGATCGAAGAAAAAAAGAGTTTAGGGAAAAAATATAATTTTTTACCTTTTTTGGTTCTTATTTTAATCTTGTTTTTTGGATTAATAAGTTTTCTGTTTTTAAAAGAAAAACCAGAAAATATTGAAAATAAAACAACTTTATCTAATCAGGCTCCTATAGAAGAAAAAACAAAAGAAGAAAAAATTGAAGAAACTAAAGAAGAAACTAATCTCCAAGCAAAAGAAAATTTAGAAAAGATAAATTATTTAATAAAAAGCGAAAAAGAATTCTCTATCAATCTTAGCGAGTTAAATTCTCAATACATTAAAGAAGCTTTAATTGAAGAAAAACTAAAAAAAGAAGAGCCTTTTAATTTTAAAAAAATAAATTTTATTTTTGGTGGAGAAAAAATTTCGGCTTCATTTTTTTTCCAAAAAATATTTGACCCTAAAGTTGAAAACGAAATAGCTCTCAAAGGTTTTCTAGATAACTTTACCGAAAAATACGATATTTTAATTTATTATACTCCTACTAAGGAATATTTAGTTTTAGTTTTTGAAATAAAGAATCAAAATGTGGTAAAAACCTTTATTGAATATTGGCTTAAGGGGAATGAAAATAATCCTAATTTAAATTTCATTTTTCTAGGAGAAAACCCTGGAAAAAACTTAGCAAAAATTCAAACAAAAAAATTAGAAAATTATGAAATAATTCTAATACCATTTGAAAAACAAAATTATGGAGTAAATTTTCTTTTAGCTAAAAATTATTTTATAATTTATGGGAACGATGCTGTTTTAAATTTTATAATGGAGTTAATTAAAAACTTACCCTAAATGGACAAAGAAATTTTAAAAATAAAACAAAAACTAGAAAAGGAAAGAGAAGATATTGAAAAAATTTTAAAAGAAATTCATAATGAAAGCGAAGAATATCAGCAAACAGATGTTCTTTCTGATGATGAAATAGCTGATATTTATGAAAAAAATAAAAAAATAGAAACCCTAGAGAATGATCTTAAAAAAAGAATAGCTCAACTAAATAAAGCTTTAGAAAAAATTGAAAAAGGAATTTATGGGATTTGTGAATCTTGTGGTAAAAAAATAGAAAAAGAAAAACTCGCTATTGATTTAGCTGCTCTCGAATGCTCTTTTTGTTCTAAAAACAACTAACTAATTGCGCCCCCAACCGGAGTCGAACCGGTGTTTCCGCCTTGAAAGAGCGGTGTCCTAAGCCACTAGACGATGGGGGCCTAATTTACAAAAGGATTAAGATAATAAATAAAACTTCTTTTATCCTCATTTAAAATTTCTCTTCTAAGATAAAATAAATAACTACTCATTAAATAACCTAAAATTAACCCAACCACTAAACAAATTTTCCAAAACCTGTTCCATTTCTCCATAAAATATAATTATAACATGAAAAAAGACCAAAAATTTTTAAAAAAAGACTGGATAGCCTATAAAATGGTAGAGGCACTTGAAATTAAAGAAAACGATTTTGTAATTGAAATAGGGGGTGGTTATGGCATTATAACTAAATTTTTAAAAACAAAAACTGTTGTTTTAGAAAAAGATAAAAAACTATATGAATATTTGGTCTCAAAATTCAAAAATAGGATAGAAAATGGTGATTTTTTAATTTTAAACGAAGATTTTTTAAAATTTCAACTACCTAGTTTTGAATATAAAATTATAGGCAATATTCCTTACTCTATTTCAGGTAAAATAATAAGAAAAATTTTTACGCCAGAAAATCATCCTACAATAGCTGTTTTCACTTTCCCAGAAGAATTAGGAGAAAAAATTTTAAATGATTATCCAAAAGGCAATTTTCTTTCTTATTTTATAAGAACATTAGCTACCCCTCAAAAAATACTTTTTATAGATAAAAAACTTTTTAAACCAATCCCAAAAGTAAATTCAATAGTTATTAAGTTTAAATTTGATAAAAACTTATTTAATAAATTTTCTAATTTTAATTTTTATCACTTTATAAAATTTCTAAGAACTTGTTTCCTTTTTCCGCAAAAAAATATAAAAAATAATCTTAAAAAAATTTTAGATATTAAAATAATAGAAAAAGCATTAGACGAAAACCTGTTAAAAAAAAGAGCTCATGAATTTACTTTAGAAGAAATTAAAAATCTTTATCTTAAATTAAAGAATTATTTAAATTATTAAATTTTAAATCATCTAAATTATCTTTATTCTTCTCTAAAATATCTGCAATATATTTTCCTCCTAAAAGATGGGGGAAAAAAGTAAAATCAGCCCCAAATTTCTCAAGCTCTTTCATCTCTCTTAGATTGTAAGCAACTGAAATAAACTTTAATTTGTTATTTTTATTTTTAACAAACTTTAGAATTAAAAAATTAGTCTCAAAATCAGGAATAGTGCTTATTATAACTTTAGAATTTTCAAAATTTAAAGAATCTAAAAAATCTATATCTTTAGCATCTCCGTATAAAGATTTTACATTTTCTTTTTTAAGTAAATCAATAATATTTGGATTGTAATCGATAACTAAAAATTTAAAATTTAAATTTTTTAATTTATCTTTAATAACACCGCCTAAACGATCGCAACCAAAAAGAATTATATCAAAACCTTCTTCTTCTTTTATTTCTTTTTCTTTTAAAAAGAAAAGTATTTTTTTTATTTTTTGATAGATTTTTTCTTGAAAAGAAATAAGGTAAGAAGAAATAAAAATTGTTATAAAACCAACTAAAGAAACCAAACTTAAAATCTTATCCTTTAAAAATTCGTTTGTAAAAAAATTTTTCTTAACTAAAAGATTTAATAAAATAAAAGAAAACTCACTTATTTGACCAGCGGATAAAGAGATTATAAAACTAACTCTTTTAGGTAAAGAAAATAATTTTAAAATTAAAATAACAATTAAGGGATTAAAAATTAAAATAAAAAGAGAAATCAAAATTGATTCAAAAATTATCTCTTTAAAATAAGCAATTTTAAAAAAGCTACCTATATAAACAAAAAATAAAACCAAGAAAAAATCTCTTAAACTAGAAAGTCTAGAAACAACTTCATTAGCAAAATTAGCTCTTGAAAGTAAAAGCCCAGCCAAAAAAGCACTTAGTTCTATAGGAAAGTTAAATTTCGAAAGAATTAAAATAACAGCAAAAACAAAAGCTATTGCAAAAATAAAAAGAAGTTCAAGTGATTTTTCTAAAAAATTTTCAATTCTGTTTAAAAATCTTAAAATTAAAAAACTAATTAAAAATAAAAATAAAGACCCAAAAATTATATTTAAAAAAGATTTATCTAAAAAACTAAAATTATATTGGTTGATTTTCAAAATAAAAGGCAAAAAAATAAAAGAAGCTACTGCAATTATATCTTGAACAATCATAAAACCGACGGTTATTTTCCCGTATAAAGTTGAAAGAATCTTCTTTTCTGTAAAAATTTTCATTACAATAGCAGTAGAAGAAAAAGAAAAAGCTAAAGAAAGAATGAGTGCTATTTGATTTTCAAAGCCAAGCAATTTTAAAATAAAAAAACTAATTAAAGTTGTGATTATTTCTTGTAAAAGACCTAAAATTAAAGAAATTCTAAAAAAATCTTTAAATGAATCTATTTTTAAATTTAAACCTACTAAAAATAAAAGAAAAATTATTCCAATTTCTGAAAACAAACTTAAAAGATTTAAGGTTTCTTTATCTAAGCTAAAAATTTTAGTTGAAAAAAAGCCTGTTAAAATATAAGAAATCAGAATAGGTTGTTTAGCTAAAAAAAATAAGAGAGAAAAAAGAAAAACTAAAACAAAAATTAAACTAAATTTTTCCAACACGATTAGGGTGCCCGGGGAGGGAGTCGAACCCTCACGAGGTTTAATCCTCACGAGATTTTGAGTCTCGCGCGTCTTCCAATTCCGCCACCCGGGCTAAAAAAATCTATCTGCAACCTTTGAGGCCGCAAAAGAATTTGGTTTAATCTTAACTTCAAGTCCGTATCCTCGAATATAATTTATAAGCTCTTGAATAATATCTCGAGCCTTACCATTGTAACCAACATCTACATGTAGTTCAAAGTTTATTAAAAGATTATTTTCTTTAAAATTATTAATTAAATTTTTTGCTAAATCTAAAGAACTTGTCACCTCTTCCCAAATTCTTTGATTAATAAAAAAAACTGAATTTTTACTTTTAATTTCGTAAATTTTTAAATTTTTTTTCCATCTTCTATAAAAAAATCTAGCCCCAAAACCAACCCGATAAACAACAACCGCAGAAACAAAATCAACAAAATTATTTTCTATCTCTGAATCGGTCCCGATCATAATTCTATAATTACCATTCTTTTCGTTAATAAAACTATAAATTTCTTTAATCATTTCATTAAATTTAATCTTTTTTCCAGATCCGGTATAAAAAATAAAATTTTGCATATAAATATTTTAACACCAAATTAATCTTTGCAAAAATCTAAGATAATCTTTAAAGCAAAAATTTCTGTTAAAATATGGGATCCGCCATAACTAAAAAATGGAAGAGGAACACCAACAATGGGTAAAAGACCTAAATTCATTAAAGTATTGATAGTAAATTGAGTAAAAATCCATATTTTAAAACCTTTTAAAAATAAAATTTCTTTTGTATCTTTTAAGAAAAATATCAAACTATTTAATTTCAACCAAAAATAAACATAGAGGAAAATCAAAATTAAAAAACCAACATAGCCAAAATGTTCTACATAAGCGGCTAAAATAAAGTCAGTAGGTGCACTTGGTAAAAAACCATAAATTGATTGTGGCGCGTTTTTAAAACCCTTACCCCATAAACCACCAGAACTAAAAGTTATTTTACTTTCAAAAGCATTATAACCTGTCGAAAAAATATCTCTTTCTGGATAAAGGAAATTTAAAATTCTTTCTTTTTGGTAATCTTTAGCTAGAAAAAACCAAAAAATTATCGAAAATAAGAAAATCAAAAAAACAAGAAAAATTTTAATTCTAAAATCTAAATAATAAAAAATTAAAAAGAACCAAATAGAAAGAAAAATCAAA
>Ga0197143_1002086_pt1 | contig 15484 bp, 12 predicted proteins | sample GBS70_MetaG_FD_148603 | JGI IMG/M metagenome (GOLD analysis project Ga0197143, IMG submission 148603) | Sediment microbial communities from Great Boiling Springs, Gerlach, Nevada, United States - GBS 70_MetaG | ecosystem: Environmental > Aquatic > Thermal springs > Hot (42-90C) > Sediment...
CTCCAAGATAATCATGCTCAAGTAATTCCATTGCTTCAAATACTATTTTTAAAAGGTCTTTATCAGATTCTTCAAAAACATTATATACCATTTCCATTGGCTTAAAAATTGCTCCTGCTGGAACTCTATCAATTGTTCTTAAACTTCCTCCCAATGCAGTCCCTTTAATTCTATCAATAGCAGTTTCCATTTTTATTTCAGTCCATTCCAACTCTAAATTCTTTTTCATTTCAGAAGTTATAGATTCTTCCAATAAGAATGTATCTCTTACAAATAATCTTGTTAAAATGGGCTCATTTATTATTCTATCTGAACCTAAAATGCCCCAAATTTTACATACAGGACAGTTTTTATATTTTTCTGCATTTTCACATTCATGCCAATAAAATTCTTCAATTTCTTTCTCTTTAATTTTTATTTTTCTTGACTTATTCAATTCTACATTTTCCTTCTTTTCTATTAAATTTCTCAATTTGCCTTTCACCGAAGACCCTGGAATATATGGTTTCCCCCAAGGATCTGAAATTACTGGCTGGTCTATTCCACCAACTTTTATTCCAGTTGTTGAGCCACCTATCCTTAATCCAGAAAGAACTTTTATTTCACCTTTTATAATTATCTTTCCTAAAAAATTTAGTTTATTCATTCTCCCTCCTTTTTTAATCTTTCACTTTACTGTAAAATTTATGATAAGAAACTATTGCTTCAAAAAAATCTCTAAAATACTCAAATTTTTTGTAATCATAATTTATATTTTGGAGTAATCTATCAAAAATTTCTTTTAGCTCTCTTAAACCTTCTGATTCTTTATTTTTCCCAGAAACATAAGCCAATTTAGCACGAAGCATAAGGTATTTTCCAGTTTTTACATCTTCTTCCTCCATTCTTTGGACATCATCCAAAATGTTTCTTATTTGAGAAGTAGACAATTTTATTTTTTTCTCTTTCTCATTTTGAGGAGCATATTTTTTACCAAATTCTTCTGCTTTTTTATTTAAAATTTCAAAGTTCCCTTCCAGGATCTTTTCTATCTCATTCATTTTTCACCTCCTCCTTTCTTGTTAATAATTCAGCCCATCTAACTGCCACATTCAATTTTGGTTGTAATTTATAATCAATTATGAATTTTTTTCTTATCTCTTCAAGTTCTTTTTCATATCCCTTGTGTCTCTCCATAAATCTTTTCATTCCATAAAATATCCTCCAAATTCTCGGATAAGGTATTTCTTTTTTCTTAATTAATTTTTCTTCATTATAACCAGCGTAAAGAATATTTAATAGAGACCTTGAAACTTTTGATTTGCCATTTTCTCTTTTCAATAAATTATAAAGTTTTTCTTTTGCCTCATTTATTTTCTCAAATTCTTCTCCCCAATTTATTTCTGTATCAAGGAAATATATTTTATTTTTATCTCCTTTTTTTGCTTTATCTTCTGCTTTGCCTGCTTCTTTTGCTGATACATAAACTGGAAATTTAGAAGTCGGAGCGATATAAATTCCACCTGATAAAGTGATTTTAGGATGATAAGCAGTATATCTTCTAAAATTATCATAAATTTCTTTTGCCAGTTCTGGTAATTTTGACCATGGACCAATTATAAATAAATCATCTCCTCCTGAATACACAATACAACAACAATCTTTATATTTATTCTCAACTATTTCTCTTATACCTGAAGAGAAAAACATTGAAAGCATATAACTTAACATACTAAATCTTGAAATTGTTGTTTCATCAATTGTCTTTTGTTCTTTTTTATCCTCTCTCTTAAACCCATCTCTAAAAATTTTCCCCAAATTATCAACATCCATTCTTAAACTTCCCCACCTTTTAACTCCTTCTGCTTTTTCTGCTATGTCTTCAAGTGTTCCCTCTGGGCTATATATTGCTTCAAATTTAAATCCATCGCATCCAAAATTAAGAAAATCAGTTTCATTGAGTAAAAAAACGATTTCAGAATTTGGTTTATTTTTCCCAAATTTAAATTCATAACCAATATTTTTAATTAACTCATCCCAAGAATTAATTTTCCCTCTTTTTTCATAATTAACCCGAGATACGCCCATAAATTCCGCACTTTTAATATCTAATGCAAGTCCTTCAAAACTTTCACATAATTGACATTTATTACCTTGTTCAATTTCATCTCCACATATTTCACAACCTTTAAGTTCTTTTTCTATTTTTTCTGGATATGGTTTGAAGAATTCCTCATCAAGTATATATTTAAATTTCTTCCTCTTTTCAATTGAATTTCTTTTTCCGATTTCCTCAAGAACTTTCCCAAAATTGCCAATCTTAAAGTCGGAAGAAGAAATTTCCAAAATAGAAATCACAATACCAAGTTTCCCTTTATGTGCATCAAATATTTTTCTATCAATCTCTTTTGTTAAATCCTCTATTCTTTTTTTTGTATCACTTTTGTTTGGCAATAAAATTAAAAAGCCACCTCCTCCTATATACAATAAATTACATAAAGTCAAATTAAACTCATCAAGAATTCTATAAGCAATTGCTTCTGCAAGTAATTGAAGATAAAAAGACCTTCCCCTTAAACCCTTTAAAGCATGTTCACTTGTAATTGAATAAATAAAATCCTGAATACCTGAAATATCTCCACTTAAAAGAATAAAAGGTTTTCTATCGTCAAATTTTTCTTCCTTAAATTTTTCTGTAATTTCTGTTATTTCATTTTCGTTTAAATTCAAATCATATAAACAAGTTGCAATTGCTGTTGTAGATTTTAAATGATGGAAGAGAGAAATTTCTGATTTTGCTTTATAAACTGCAGAAGGAACAAATAAAGTATATTTTTCAAGAAGAAATAAAAATTGATTAAAAAGTTTTCTAAAATTATTAGAGGAAAAAGAAATTTTTTTTGCCTCTTCTTTAAATTCAGACCATAATTTTTTAAAATTTATTTTATCTGTTATCGCATCTTCTTTCCTTTCCACTGGCATAAAGTTTTCAAAAGATTTTTCTATTTTTACAGGTTTGCAATATTTTTCTCCGTTAGTTTTTGCTTTACCAATTTCAATTTGAGAGAAAATTGAAATCAAGGGCTCTTTTTGTATCTCTTTCTCTTCCTCAATTTCTTTTTTTCTTTCTCCACTTGATAACCAGTCAGCAAGTTGAATAATGTAGGATAATTTTTTATTGCCCAAAAAAAATTCTGGTTTGTGATGGGCGAGAATAAGATTTTCAATTTGATCAACATTAATTTTGAAAATTTCTTTTATAAACTGAGCAGAATATAATAAATGATGATGGGTATAATAATTTCTTTTTTTATTAAACGGACAATAATCTTGTTCTAATCTACCACCTTTTCTATATCCATCCTTTAGGACTTCTTCTCCACGCTGTGCTAATTTCCCAATATCATGTAAAAGAGAAGCAAAAATTAAATTTTCTCTTTCACTCATTGAATTTATAATCTCATATTTCTAAAAATTTGTCAATAGTCCCTCTTTTCCAAATAATTGGATGTTGTAAAATCTCCTTTTAAACGGGTCAAGTTATTTCAACTTTTGCACTTTTTGTTGAAAAAATTATCTAAAATTACTCTATAAATTCTTCTAACCATAAATTTTTTCTCTTTTATCTATTTTTAAAATTATTATCCACTTCTTGTTTTTATCTACTTGATATAAAATTCTGTAATTTCCCACACGAATCCTATATAAATCTGTTTCACCTTTTATTTTTTTATAAGGGTAGGAAAAAGGATTATTTTTCATAACTTCAAAAATTTTCTTTATTTTATTTTTGTATCCATCTCCTAATCTATTAATAAATTTTGCTGACTTCTTTGAGAAAATAATCTCATACATTCATTTTTCTCTAAAAACATCTTTGAATTTAAAATAATCTCCTTTACTAATCTCTTCTTTTATTTTCTCTATCTCTTTTTTCTCTTTCTTTGTCAACTCTTCATATCCAAGAAAATTATCTATTTTGGAGTTTAATTCAATTATCAATTTCTCTATCTTATCTATTTTATCTATAATTGGTTTACTCATATTTCCTCTCCTTTTTTATATTTTACCTTTCTTCCTTCTTAATTTCAATTTTCAGTCGCAATCCCCTTAAAACGGGTCAAGTCATTCCGACTTATCTGGGCCGCAGGGAACCCAGCAGAAGGAGCCTTGTCGCAATCCCCTTAAAACGGGTCAAGTCATTCCAACAAAAAGAAAGGAGGTGAAAAAAGATGGCGTATTATTATGTCGCAATACCCTTAAAACGGGTCAAGTCATTCCAACAATTAGAAAAGTTAGAATATGACTATAATTTTCTCTGCGTCGCAATCCCCTTAAAACGGGTCAAGTCATTCCAACTTTTCAAAATCCCAAAAATCAAAATTCCCCCGAACCAGTCGCAATCCCCTTAAAACGGGTCAAGTCATTCCAACTCTATAATAAGCAATCAAGTCATCTGAAATAGGTATAGTCGCAATCCCCTTAAAACGGGTCAAGTCATTCCAACGGAGTGAAAAAATGATTGCAATAACAAAAGTTATTCTGTCGCAATCCCCTTAAAACGGGTCAAGTCATTCCAACGGAGGAAAGATGAAGGTGAATATTAAAGATGCTAAAGAGTCGCAATCCCCTTAAAACGGGTCAAGTCATTCCAACAATAGAAATAATGAGTATGCAACTTGGGGAAGAGTTTTGGTCGCAATCCCCTTAAAACGGGTCAAGTCATTCCAACCTATGGATACACAATATAAAGGAGTATGGATACGCTGTGTCGCAATCCCCTTAAAACGGGTCAAGTCATTCCAACATTTTATCTGAGATTAAAATCATTAAACCCACTCCAAGTCGCAATCCCCTTAAAACGGGTCAAGTCATTCCGACAAAGAAAGGATACAGAACTTACTTCTACGAAATACCTGATCGCAATCCCCTTAAAACGGGTCAAGTCATTCCGACGCTGTTATATTGGTTTTAATTCTCTTGCTTAAAAAAGAGTCGCAATCCCCTTAAAACGGGTCAAGTCATTCCAACTCTATAATAAGCAATCAAGTCATCTGAAATAGGTATAGTCGCAATCCCCTTAAAACGGGTCAAGTCATTCCAACGGAGGAAAGATGAAGGTGAATATTAAAGATGCTAAAGAGTCGCAATCCCCTTAAAACGGGTCAAGTCATTCCAACATTTCACTCCTTTCTTTTTAAATTTGGCCCTGACTTTAATGTCGCAATCCCCTTAAAACGGGTCAAGTCATTCCAACTGGAAATAAATTATGCTGGTTATAGTGCAGTTATTAGAGTCGCAATCCCCTTAAAACGGGTCAAGTCATTCCAACTTTTAAATTCACTGTATAATTTTTCGTCTATTTCAGCGTCGCAATCCCCTTAAAACGGGTCAAGTCATTCCAACCCGCGCCTTGTCAAAGAGCAAGTGTATCAATCGTTTTAAAGTTCATTTCCGCAAATCTACCTTTTTTCAATTAAAAATTTATATATCATAAAACCTCAATTTTGTCAAGTCCTTTGTCTCTCAATCAATTCCCTTTTACGCAAAACCCCCATACTTTTTTCACAAAAACACATTTGCGCTAAAATTTGTTTAAGATGACATATTTACCAAGACCAAAGGATGTATTTTTCCCAATATGTATATGAGAACCAATTTCAATTAAAGGTAAAAAATCTCCAATATTTCCTTTATATTCAATTTCTCCTATTATTCCTCCATGTTTTATTTTCTCTCTTTGTCTTGTTGAATATCTCTCATAATCAAACCATTTTAAATTACATTCAGATATTTTTACTTCTTTTGCTTTTTCTATAATTTCATCAAATTCAATTTTCTCATCAAAGCCACACCAGTATTTAAGTAATAAAAGAATTCTTCTTAATATCCCCTTTATAAAAATATGAAATTCAGGATAGGAAATAAGTTTCCCTTCATATTTTAGTTTTAAAGGGGTTATAAATCTTATTTTTAATGTCTTTAAATCACTTTTTTTAACCAATTTAATTTCTTTTTTTTCAAGTAATTTTATATTTGGGTCTGTGTTTTTAAATATTACTTTTTTACAAGGATATATTTGTTCTACCTTCTCAACAATAAATTTTTCTCTTGTGCTTCCAAGTCCTTCATTACCAAGGTCTATAAAGGAGAGTAGAAAATATGGAAAATAATCAATTGCATCTCCAAAAATTATGAAGTTAAATTTTAAAATCTCGTCTATATCAAAAAAATTCTTAAAGTTGGTAGGATATTCAAAAACAAAAGGTCTTGGAATATCTTTTACTTTTTCCTCTCTAAATATTTTAGGCTCAAAAATTTTAATATAAATACATTCTTTCAACAACTCACATTCTTCACATTTTTTGGGTTTATTTATGCAACAAATTTTCCTAAATGAATAACCAAAACCACCTCTTATTGTTGAACCTTTAAATTTTGATAAGTATATTTTCCCTAGACATTTCAATGATAATTCTGTTTTTACAAAATAAAGTTTTTTAAGAAATTCAAAATCCATAACTTAAAATAATATTAACTTTGATAAATATCTGCCTGTTTCTGTATTTTTCTCTATTTTTAGTTATTGACTCAATAAAGTGTTAAGAAGTAATTTCACCATTTTCTGAATTTTTGATCTGATTACAACTAATTAAAATCAAAATATTCACCATCATCCAGGCCTCAAAAATTATTATATCCTATTCAAAAAGAAATTCCAACCTTTAAAAAATCTTATAACAATCTTAGAAGTTCGTAAGTCCTTGATAGTCAACATCATAGGTTTCTTTTATATCTGAAAAATTTAAAAGCCGTTTTAAAATGTTATAATATTAGCAGAGTAGAGTGGAGAGAAAAATATGCTTCCCTTAAAATTTTGGAATTGCTTGATAGACAATTGCCGGGAGAGGGATTCGAACCCTCACGGGAGCAAGCTCCCAACGGATTTTAAGTCCGTTGCGTCTTCCTTTCCGCCATCCCGGCTAATAAAAAATTTTACAATTATCTTCTCCTTTGTCAACTTTAAAGAGTTTTATTTCTCAAGGAATAATTTTTTAAGATTTTTTATTGCTTGTTTTATTCTCTGTTCATTTTCTACAAGTGCAAATCTTACATACCCTTCACCATATTTACCAAATCCAACACCAGGAGAAACTGCAATTTCAGCATTTTCAAGTAGATAAAGGGCAAACTTCATTGAACCCATTTTTTTAAATTTTTCGGGTATTTCAGCCCATATATACATTGTTGCTTTTGGTTTCTCAACATTCCAACCGATTTTATTTAATCCATCAACAAGTGTATCTCTCCTTTTTCTATATGTTTCTCTTACTTCATCTATATATTTCTCGTCAAGTCTTAAAGCAGTTATAGCGGCTACCTGAATTGGCGTAAAAATTCCATAATCATAATAACTTTTTAATTTTGCAAGTGCTCCTATTACATATTTATTCCCAACTGCAAAACCAACTCTCCAACCAGGCATATTATAGGTTTTTGATAATGAATAAAACTCAATCCCTACTTTTTTTGCATCTTTAACTTGAAGGAAACTTGGAGGTTTATATCCGTCAAAATATATTTCAGAATAGGCAATATCATGAATTATTATAAGGTCATTTTTTTTTGCAAATTTAACAACTTCTTTAAAAAATTCAATATCCACAACCTGAGTAGTTGGGTTATTAGGATAACTTATAATCATTGCTTTTGGTTTTGGAAATCTATCATATATTGGCTGTGAAAGGTCAGGAATAAAATTGTTTTCTTTAGTTAAAGGAAGGTCATAAATTGTGCCACCAGCAAAAATTACACTATATAAATGGCTTGGATATGTAGGATTTGTAACAAGAACGACATCACCTTTGTCAAATATAGCAAGTGCCAAATGACTTATACCTTCTTTAGAACCAATACAAACAATTATTTCTTCCTCTGGATCAAGTTTAACTCCAAATCTTTTTTCATACCAGTTTGCCACCTCTTTTCTTAAATTCAATATTCCTTTTGAAACACTATATCTATGAACTTTTGGGTCATTTAAAACCTCTTTAAGTTTTTCTATTATGGGAGTAGGGGGAGGTTTGTCTGGGTTACCCATTCCAAAATCAATAATATCTCTACCTTGCTTTCTTAATTCTAATTTCTTAGTGTTTATCTCCTGGAATAAATAAGTTGGTAAATTTCTTATTCTTTCTGATTCAATATTTTTCACTTTCATTGAAAATGTTGATCACTTTTTTAAAATTTTCTAAATTAAGTTTATCTATTATTATATCAGCCATTTTTAATTTTTCAATAGGTGTTGTCGTTTTTAAAGCAACACAAAAAATACCAACTAATTTTGCAGATTTTATACCCGTTTCTGAATCTTCAAAGGCAATCAAATTTTCTGGAGGGATATTTAATTTTTCTGAAGCAAGTTTGTATATATCAGGAAATGGTTTTGGATTTATTACATCATCTCTTGTAAGAATAAGGTCGAAAAATTGTGAAATTCTAAGTTTCTCAACAACTTTTAAAATAAATTTTTTTTCTGAATTTGAGGCAATAGCGATTTTATATTTTCCCTTAGAATATTTTAAAATTTCTTTAATTTCTTCAGAAATTTTTATATCAGTATTATTCAGTATTTTTTGCAATGTTTCACTTTTTCTTTCAATAAGTTCTTTAATTTTTAAATTTTTTGGTATTTTACCTACGTCTTTTAAATTTTCTAAGAAAATTTTATCTTCAACTCCAATTCCTTTCTTAAAATCTTCATCTGTCAAATTAATATTGTAAGAAGGTAGAAAACTTTTCCAAGCAATAACATGCAAATTTTCTGTATCAAATAAAACACCATCTCCATCAAATATAATACCTTTTAATTTCATTTTAAATTTAAGGTTATCTCTTCAATATCTTTTATTCCAACTTTGTTTGCAACATTTTTAGAAATTTTTATTAATATACCAAAAGCCATTAAATTCGCTATTAAGGAAGACCCCCCAACACTAAAAAATGGTAATGTTGTCCCTTTTGTTGGGATTACTGATAGGACAACACATGCATGCAATATAAATTGGATACCAAATAAAATACTTATTCCTGAAGACAGTATCTTTTCAAATAAATTGTCGCACTCTTTTGAAACTTCAAGTCCACAAAATACAAGAATTGCAAATAAAACTAAAACTCCAAATGCACCAATAAAACCAAGTTCCTCGCCAACAACAGCATAAACAAAATCTTTATGTATTTCTGGAACATATCTTAATTTTCTCGTGCCAGCACCAAATCCTTTACCAAAAAGGCCACCAGAACTTAAAGAAATAATTGCTTGTTTTGCTTGGAATTCTTTACCATGTTTTTTAATTCTTTCTATTCTATAAGGGAAAAGTAAAATTAAGCCAATTATTAAACATATAGAAATTACCGAAAGATTTAGTATATATTTCATTTTTAATCCTGAAATAAATAAAATTCCCAAATATACAATAGTTATGATTACAAATGTTCCCAAATCTTTTTGTAATTGAAGTATTCCTGTAATTAATATCCATACTATAGAGGGTAAAATAAGGTTTTTAAAATAATTTACTCTTCCCGAAATTTTTTTAATATGGTTTGATAAATATAAAATGAATGTTATTTTTACAAATTCAGAAGGTTGAAATGAAAAAGAACCAATTTTAACCCATCTTAAATTTCCTTGAAGAACTGGCAAAATTAAGATTAAAAAGGAAAAAATAAATATTAAAGTAGTAAGTTTTTCAATTTTTTTTAAATCAATTTTCTGGATAAAAAAGACCAATATTAGTCCTAAAAAGAGGTAATTTATATGTTTTATAAAATAAAAAGTAAGATTATTTTTTTCTAAACTATAAGAAAAACTTGAACTTAAAACAAATACACTTCCAAGCAGAATAAGAAATAGTCCAGCAAAATAAATATTATAATAAAGAAAAAACTTCTTTTTTGAAAACATCTCCGCGCTCCTTATAATTTTTAAACATATCAAAAGAAGAGCATCCGGGTGAAAATAAAACTACATCTCCTTTTTTTCCAATACTTTTTGCAAGTTTTATACAATCTGATAAATTTTCAGTAGTTTCAATTGGTATATTAACTGATTTTAACTCTTTTTTTATTCTTTCCTTTGCTTCTCCAAATAATATTATAAATTTTACTTTTCCTTTTAAATATTTTTTTAATTGACTATATGGAAAACCTTTATCTTTACCTCCGAGAATTAGTATTATTTTATTTTTTTTATCTATGCTTAAAATTGAATTTTTAACTGAATGTGGATTTGTTGATTTAGAATCATTAATAAAAGTTATACCATCAATTTCTGCCACTATTTCCATTCTATGGGGTAGGGGATTAAAATTTTCTATTGTTTTTTGTATTGTTTCTTCATCTATTCCACATAAAACAGAAATTAAAGAAGATGCCATTATATTTTCAATATTCCCTTTTCCATATAATTTTGCATTTTTTGTTATAATTTTTCTTATTTTCCCTTCTATGTTAATTAATATTTTTCCATTCTCATAGTAAGCACCATTTAAAATTTTTGAAAAGGAGAAAAATAATTTTTTACTTTTTATTTCTTTTAATAACCTTTTTATCCAGTAATTATCAAAGTTTAAAATGGAAAAATCATTTTCATCTTGATTTTCAAATATTCTTTTTTTCGCTGAAATATATTCATTCATATTTGAATATCTGTCAAAATGGTCATAATCAATATTAAGAAGACATGCTATATATGGTTTAAAATTTTTTATTTTTTCAAGTTGAAAACTACTAACTTCAAGAACAATCCATGTGTTTTCATCAATGTTTTTGATTTCTCCTATAAATGAATTTCCAATATTTCCACAAACTACAGATTTATAATTTGAATTTTTAAAAATTTCTCCAAGCAAACTTGTTGTTGTAGTTTTACCGTTGGTTCCGGTAATACCAATTATTTTTTTACTTTTTGAGAAATTATATGCAAGTTCAATTTCACTTATAACAGGAATTTTTCTTTTTTTCAAAAAATTAAGATTTTCTGATTTTTCGTCAACACCTGGACTTATAACAATAAAATCAACATTTTTTAAAAATTCTTCACTATGAGCACCAATTTCAAATTTTGCTCCTTTTTCTTTTAAAATATCAATTTTTTCTTTAATTTCTCCATTATAATTTTTTTCAGAAATATAAACTTCTGCTCCATTTTCAATTAGAAAAAGTGCTGAGTCAAATCCACTTATTCCCAGACCAATAATTCCAATTTTTTTATTTTTTATTTCTATCATCTTATTTTTAAAGTTATAATTGTGAATAAAGCAAGTATAATTCCAATAATCCAGAATCTAACAACTACTTTTGATTCAGGAACACCCTTTAATTCAAAATGATGATGAATAGGGGTCATTAAGAAAATTCTTTTCCCTCTACTTTTAAATGAGATAACCTGGATTATTACAGATAATGCTTCAGCCAAAAATATTCCACCAACAAAAATTAATGAAAGTTCCTGTTTTGTTATTATGGCAAGAAGTCCAATAATTCCTCCAAGAGGCAAAGAACCTGTATCACCCATAAATATTTCTGCAGGATAAGCATTAAACCATAAAAATCCAAGACATGAGCCAACAAGACCAGCAGTAAAAACAGTTACTTCTTCCGCACCTTTTACAAATGGAACATTTAAATAATTTGCAAATTTAATATTACTTATAACATAAGATATTATTGCATATGCAAGTGCGACAGTTAAAACACAACCAATTGCAAGTCCATCCATTCCATCTGTTAAATTTACAGCATTTGATGTTGCAACAATAATAAAAACAGTAAAAAGTATGTAATATTCAGCAAGAGGTAAAATAATTTTTTTGAAAAAAGGAAGATGAATGGAAGTATTAAATGATAAATTTTCGTTGTAAACAAGAATAATCCCTATAATAAATCCAATAAACATTTGGCAGACAACTTTGAAAAGAGGCCTTACTCCTTTGTATGATTTATGTTTCAATTTTGTCCAGTCGTCTACAAAACCAACAAAACCCAAAGATATTGTTAGAAATAATAAAAGTAAGATATAGGTATTTTTAACATCTGCCCATAAAATTGTTGAAATTAATAAAGTGCTAAGAATTATAATTCCACCCATTGTTGGTGTTTTTTCTTTAATTTCATCTCTAAAATCAAGCATATTGGGGTGACAAAAATTTTTTAGTTTATTTATGATTTTTCTGCCAAAAAGAAGAGAAAATAAAATTGAAGTAAATGTTGAAAGTGCTGCTCTTACTGTAACATATCTAAATATATTAAAACCAAACCAATATTTAACAAAAGAATATAAAAATTTGTATAACATTTCAAATCTCCTTCAGAAAATCAACAATTTCTTCCATTTTCATAATCCTTGAACCTTTAATTAAAATTGCATCCTCTTTCTTTATTATATTTTTTAAATATTTTTTTAATCCATCTATTTCATAAAAATGTTTCCCTTTTTTTGAATTATCGGAAATTATTTTGCTTTTATCTCCGTAAGTTATAATAATATCAATGTTTAATTTTTTAAGCAATTCACCTATATACCAATGATAAAAATTTGTAAATTTACCAAGTTCAGCCATATCCCCAATAATTGCAATTTTTCTTTTAAAATTTTTCCTCTCAAAACATAAAAGTGAATTTTTCAAAGAATTTGGATTTGAATTATAACTCTCATCAATAATGAAAATTTTATTCTTAATCACTTCTCCTCTTCCTTTTAATGGTTTAATTTGCATGAAAACATCGCTCATATTATCTTCAGGAACACCAAATTTTCTACAAACTGCTATACCAAAAAGAGCAGAATAAATAAAGGAAGTATTCCAAAAATTCATTTTAAAATTTTTATTATTAACACGAAATAAAAAATAATCAAGTCCTTCTTCAACAATTTCCCCTTTTATATTTCCTTTTTTTACTACACTAATTGAAATAATATTATTACTTTTTGATTTTCTTTTTAAATATGTGTAGAAATCGTTATCCTTATTTAAAAAAACATTTTTTTCACCAATTAAATTCTTAAAAATCTCTGATTTTGCGTCTGCTATTTCTTTTCTATTTGCAAAAAAACCTATATGGGCTACTCCAATATTTGTGATTATGCAGGAATTTGGCTTACTAATTTTGCTTAAATATTCAATTTCTCCTTTTTTATTCATCCCCATTTCAAATACACCAAATTCTGTTTTACTATCAGATTGTAAAACTGAAAGAGGAAGTCCAATTTGATTATTAAGATTACCTATTGTTCCTACTGTACTAAATTTTATAGACAAGGCCTCTTTAACAATTTCTTTTGTTGTAGTTTTACCATCACTTCCAGTTATTCCTATCACATGCATATTCATTTTTTTTCTATAATTTTCACATATATCTCCAAGGGCCAATAATGTGTCTTTTACTTTTATTAGCAATCCATTTTCATAAATATGATTTTTAGATACAATGCACCCAATTGCTCCCTTTTTAATTGCTTCATCTATAAAATCATGTCCGTCAAATCTTTCTCCTTTTAATGCGATAAACAATTCTCCCTTCTTTAAACTTCTTGTATCTGTTGATATGCCTTCAATTAAAACATCTCTAAAATTTTTGTTGGGTTTACCATTACACCATTTTAAAATTTCACTTAATTTAATCTTTTCCATTATAAAAGTGATTCCTGCTTTCTTTTTTCAATTATTTCTCTTATCGCCTTTCTTGCCTCTTCTCTATCGTCAAAAGGTATTGTAACATCCTTTAAAATTTGGAATGCTTCATGTCCCTTTCCTGCTATTACCACACAGTCACCACTTTTTGCAAGTGCAATACCTTCATAAATTGCTTGTCTTCTGTCAGGGATTTTGGTATATTTTCTTCTCAAATAAAAAGGGATACCCGATTCAATATCTTTTATTATTTTTAAAGGGTCTTCACTTCTTGGATTATCAGATGTAAGTATCACGAAATCAGCCAATTTGACACCTACTTTTCCCATTAAAGGTCTTTTACTTCTATCTCTATCTCCTCCGCATCCAAAAATCAATATTATTCTTCTTGGTTTTAAGTTTTTAACAGAAAGTAATAAATTTTGTAAGGCATGGTGAGTATGAGCATAATCAACAATAACTAAAAAATCCTGCCCTTCATTCACAAATTCAAACCTTCCAGGAACATTCTCAATATTTAAGAATGCCTTTTGAACAATATCATAGGGTATCTTCTGTATAAAAGCAAAAGCAATTCCATTAAGTAAATTGTATATATTTCCCAAACCTATGATTTTACTGGTAAAAACAAATTTTTTGTTTTCTATCTCAACTTCAATAGTATTTCCAGTTTTCTCTACACTATAATTTAAAAGTTTTATTTGTGCATTTTTATGTCTTCCAACTGTTATATATTTTATTCCAATTTTTTCACAGTTCTTTATAAATAATTTTGAATATAAGGAATCAATATTAATTATTGCATATTTTTCTTTCTTGCTACTTTCATTTAAATATTTTGTGAAAAATTTTAATTTTGTATATAAGTAGTTTTTAAAAGTTTTATGATAATCAAGATGTTCGTGATGTGCAATATTTGTAAAAATTCCAACATTAAAATCAATTCCTTCTATCCTTTTTTGGTCAATTCCATGGGATGAGACTTCCATAACAGCCCATTTACAATCGTTTTTTAACATTTCTCTTAACATTTCTATTAAGTCAAGTGATTCAGGTGTTGTATTTGTAGAAATAATTTTTCTTTCGCCTATTTCATAAAATATTGTTCCTATCAAACCTGCTTTCGCTCCACTTTCTTCAATAATTTCCTTTATTATAAAACTTGTTGTTGTTTTTCCATTGGTTCCAGTTATACCTACTATATTCAATTTTTTTGATGGATAATCATAATAAACATTTGCAATTTCACTCAATGCCTTTTTTGTATCTTCAACAAGAATTTCACAAATATCTGAGGGAACAATTGAAGGTCTTTGACTGACAACTATACATTTTGCTCCTCTTTCAATTGCTTCATTTATAAAATTGTGTCCATCATATTTAAAACCTTTTATTGCAACAAATATATAGTTCTCTTTAACTTTTCTTGAATCGTAAGCAATACCTTCAACTTCAAAATTATTTAAATTAAAAACTTTCTTTTTCTTAATATCCTTAATTATTTCTTTCAGTTTCATTTTTATAAGCCATTTTTATATCTGTTTGAGGCGGTATCTGATAATAATTTATAATTCTTAAAAGGATATTTCTAAAAAGTGGTGCAGCAACAACCCCTCCATAATAAGCACCTTGTGGTTCATCAATATTTACTGAAATGGCAATATTTTTCTTGTCACTCAATAAAAAACCAACAAAAGATGAAACGTATTTACCTTTGATGTATTTACCTTCAATTGCTTTCTGTGCAGTTCCAGTTTTTCCATATATATTATAACCTTCAATTCCTGCAGATGGTGCAGTACCACCAG
>Ga0197143_1002087_pt1 | contig 15473 bp, 17 predicted proteins | sample GBS70_MetaG_FD_148603 | JGI IMG/M metagenome (GOLD analysis project Ga0197143, IMG submission 148603) | Sediment microbial communities from Great Boiling Springs, Gerlach, Nevada, United States - GBS 70_MetaG | ecosystem: Environmental > Aquatic > Thermal springs > Hot (42-90C) > Sediment...
TAAGACCAAAGGCGTATATGTCTTTATCAGTTATCGTCAAGACCTTATCGTCGAAATTCTTCTCCAAATGGCTTAGTATTATGCTTGCGTCATACTGATTTCTATACCTATTAAAGCTTGATTCCGGTGGTCCTATCTCGAAGCCGAGCAATACTGGGATGTTTAGCCTCTTCTTCATTTCTTTCCTTACATAATTTATTAGGTTTTCGTCTACCTTGCCGAAAAAACATACCGTCAGCTGAATACTTCTTCACCAAAATAAAATTAGTCGATTATTTAAAAATAAACCTATGTTGAAGGGGGTTTATGAAACATTTAAATAGATGAAGCATGTAATGAATTAATATATGGATATGGAAGAACCTCCACCTAGTAAACTAATTCTGTATAATTTATTTAGGGCGTGAAAGGAAAATGATATGGGAAGTTTTACAGATAGTTAAATGGTTACCTTGGGTGACATTATTCTTCTTGATTGTTACTTTTATCTATAACTTAGAGGTTAACAAAATTTTGCTGACAATAGCAATATTTTTGGATGTTTTAGGCTACATAGATTTTGATTAGAAGTGGTTAAGGCTGTTGCGTGAAGCATGTTGGCCAACAACTTATGGGGTTGGCCGGATTTGAACCGGCGACACCACGGTCTTCAGCCGTGTGCTCTCCCAGGCTGAGCTACAACCCCTTGACATATATTTTAACAAAATTTTCTTTAAACTTTATGTTTTTAATCAGTACCCTTTGTGAATATTAGTTTTAATCTAGCAATTTTTTTGTAAAGACCTAAGTCTATTCGAAACCTCTCTCTAAGGCCAGATTCTATGATGTAGACCAAGTTGCCCAACACAAACCTTATGCCAGTTGGGATGTCTCTAACATTATAGTAATAAACTTTTACCGGCACTTGTTTTATGCGCAGGCCTCTTTTCATTGCCTCGATCATCATCATATTCTCTATAATATACCCGCCTATCGTTGCACCGATTAGCTTTAGCATAGCCTCTCTACTCATGGCTATAAATCCACAATTGCTATCTTTTACGCGAGTGGCAAACATGATGTTAAAGGCGGTTCTCCAGACAAAGTTGCCCAGTCTATGCCTAAGCGGCACGTCTCTCTTCCAATTCCTATAGCCAGTAACATAGTCTGCCTCATCCAGCTCCAGCGGCTTGAAGAGTTTTGGTAATTCTTCAGGCAAATACTGAAGGTCTGCATCAAGTATGGCGATGCATTTTACATCAGGCATAGAATTTTTTATGTAAAGAAAGGCGGTGTTTAGCGCCACGCCCTTACCCATGTTTTTTTTGTGTCTTAAAACAATTGCTCCCGCCTTTAAGGCCAGCTCTCCTGTCCTATCTGGTGAGTGGTCATCAACGACTATAGGGATATAACCAAGGTTTTTTGTCCTTTTAACCACTTCCTCTATATTCTTCTCTTCTTTATAGGCTGGTATCACCACAACATGGGACATTTAACCAAAAAAATATTAAAAGGATAAAGTAAAAATAGTTTTTATTTATGTCCATTGTTTACGCCATTATTCAATGCTTCGAGTTGTTTTTCTATCCTGCTTAAAGTTTTTAAAATGCTATCGAGGGTTCTATTCATATAGTTCCTTTGAGTTATGGATATCAATATTGGGCACGTGCTATAGTTGTTGCACAGTTTACCCTCTTCCAGATCACACATCTTTTCATTGCACCGCTAGATTTCTATTATTTAAAAACAAATTTAAATAGGTTATTTTAATGGCGAAAACTATAAAAATGGGGGCTGAAGCAGTCCTTTATCTTGAAGGGGGTTACCTAGTTAAAGAGAGGATTAGTAAAAGGTATAGGATAAAGGAAATCGACGAGAAGATAAGGAGATTGAGGACATCGCTGGAAGCGAGTTTGTTAATAGCTGCCCGAAGACACGGCATAAACACGCCTGCTGTTTTTGACATCGATAAAAAAGGTTGCAAGATAAAGATGGAATTTATCGACGGCCAGAGGGTAAAAGAATACTTTTATACCTCCTCGAAAAAAGAGGTTGAGGCTATAGCAGAAATGATAGGAGCAGCTATAGGAAGGATGCATTCTGCCGGAATAGTCCATGGGGATTTGACGACGTCTAACATGATTTTGAGAGACGGTAAAGTCTTCTTCATAGATTTCGGGCTCGGTTTTTTCTCAAAAAGGATAGAAGATTATGGGACTGATTTAAAGCTTTTGAAGGAAGCTTTACAATCGACGCATTTCGAAATATTAAAGACATGCTGGGATAATATTTTAAAAGGTTACAGGAAAGAATATAAGGAAGCGGATAAGGTTATTGAGAAGGTGAAAGAGATTGAAGCACGTGCGAGATATGCTCAAAAGCAAGAATAATGTTGAAAGGGTCGAAGGATACATAATTCTATCTCTTTTAGCAAGTTCTTTACTGCTATCGGCAGGTATAGGTTTATCTGCGGTAAGCGGTAAAGGGTTAGCAGCGGCAATGGCAATGCTAGGTGCTCTACTTTCATTTTTATCTGCAGTAGCTTTAATAATGGTTTGGGTATGGAAGGATGTAATAAAGGAATGAGTTTTTAAATATTAACTGTATAATTTTGGTGTATAAAATTTAAGAGCATTCGGGAATTCCCATCCAATTCACTGGTTGGGAGGAAGTGAATGTTAGGTTTATATGTAGCTGTACAAAAATACATAGAAGAATGGGAAAGGACGTGAATAAAGTTCGACGAAAATCGGTGGACATGACAATAAGGGTTATCAAGGCCTTTAAGGGTGAATAAACTATGGCCAGAATGCATGCAAGAAAGAAAGGAAAGTCTGGGTCGAAGAGACCACCTGTAAAGACTGTACCAAGATGGGTTAGCTATAAAAAGGCTGAAGTGGAAAAGATTGTGATAAACCTTGCCAAAGAAGGTTATACTTCTGCCAAAATCGGGCTTATATTGAGGGACAGGTATGGCATTCCTTCTGTGAAGCTGATAACTGGTAAAAGCATAAAAAAGATTATGATGGAGGCGGGCCTTTATCCAAGATATCCTGAAGATTTGCTGGATTTAATGAGAAAAACAGTAAACCTAAGGGATCATCTTGCTATTCACAAAAAGGATTATACCTCAAAAAGAAACCTTGAGCTATTGGAATCTAAGGTAAGAAGGCTGGCAAAATATTATATAAGGAAGGGTATCCTCCCAGAAGGATGGAAGTATGATCCAGAACAGGCAAAGGTAATAGTACAACAAAAGTGATGGGATGGCAAAAAAGATAAAGGGAAAAGATTGGTATGTGCTTATAGCCCCAAAAATATTTCAGGAAAAGGTTTTGGGAGAAACGCCTTCTGATGATCCAAAAAAAATTATCAGCAGAACTGTTGAAATTCCCCTCGTCCTGTTAACGAACGATATGAGCAAGTATTATTTTAAGGTTAAGATGAAAGTCGTCAGAGTCGATGGGTTAAAGGCATATACAGAGTTTGCGGGACTAGAATGTTTGAGAGACCATATAGCTAGGGTGATAAGACATAGGGTTACAAGGATCGATACAGTTCAAAGGCTAGAGACAAAAGACGGGAAAAAGATTGCTGTTAAAACAGTTATCGTGACTAATAGAAGGGTCACCAAAGGTGTGGAGAAGGATATAAAGAAGTTTGTAGAGGATCTAATTGCAGCAACAGTAAAAGAAAGCAGCTTGGACGAGTTTGTGACGAAAATACTGAAAGATTCGATAAAACAAAGGGTTTTGAAGGAAGGGTCGAAGATATATCCTTTGAAATTCTTTGAAGTTAGAAAGTTGGAAGTTAAGATATAAGTATTTTATTAGTTTTTTCCATTTTAAATTTCATGAATGTAGAGGAGATTGCCAGGAAACACGCATTAATAAATGCGTTAGAGTTTGATGGAAAGGCTAGCTTACAAGCGGTACTAAACAAAGTTTTGGGTGAAGATGAAAGCCTGAAAAAGGATATAAAGACTGTGGTTGCTATAGTAAGAAAGGTTGTAGAAGAAGTAAATTCTTTAAGCATAGAAGGGCAAAGGAAGGAGTTTGAAAGGCTTGGGTTGAAGGTTGAAAAAAGGGTAGAAAGGAAGGGTTTGCCTGATTTGCCTTTTGCAGAAAGGGGAAAGGTTGTTACAGCATTCCCTCCAGAGCCTAGCAAGTATCCCCATTTGGGACATGCTAAATCTGCATTGATAAACTATCTTTACGCGAAAAAGTATGAAGGGAAGTTTATACTAAGGTTCGAGGATACAAATCCTAGGATGGTAAAAAAAGAATATTATGAAGCTATAATGGATGGGTTGAAGTGGCTTGGCATAGAATGGGATGAGGTCGATTATATATCTGATCACATAGAAAAGTTTTATGAGTTTGCAGAGAAGCTCATAAAAGACGGTAATGCCTACGTGTGTCTTTGCGAGCAAGAAAAGATAAAGAAGATGAGATCAATCGGTCTCGGCTGCGAGCATAGAGAGCATGATGTCGAGAAGAATTTAGAATTGTGGGAAAAAATGCTTAAAGAGTTTAAAGAGGGTGAAGCAAGTTTAAGGTTAAAAATAGACATGTCTCATAAGAATAACACGATGAGGGATCCGAGTATAATGAGGGTTATAGAGAAAGCCCATCCTAGGACTGGTAAAAGATATAGAGTTTGGCCAACGTATGATTTTGGCGCAGCAGTTATGGATGGACTCGAAGGTGTCACACATAGGTTTAGAAGCAAGGAGTTTGAGATGAGAGGTGAATTGCAAAGACACATCCAGAGGATATTGGGTTTGAAAGAAACCTTCATCCAAGAGATAGCGAGGTTTAACTTGAAGGGTGTACCTTCTTCTGGAAGGGTGATAAGGCAGATGATAATTGAAGGCAAGTTGTTAGGGTGGGACGACCCTAGGTTGACAACCCTCATGGCTTTAAAAAGAAGGGGTTTCTTGCCTGAAGCTATAAAGGAATTTTTGCTTTCAACGGGCATATCAAAGACAGAAGCCACTTTAACCTGGGAAACGTTAGAAAGTTTTAACAGGAAACACTTGGATGAGAAGGCTGATAGATATTTTGCCGTGCTCGAGCCAGTAGAGATAGAAGTAGAAGGGTTGCCTGAAAAGGTTGAAGAATTGTTGCATCCCGATCATCCTGAAAGAGGGAAGAGGCTCATACCTTTGGGCAAGAAGGTTTATGTATCCAAAGAGGATTTTCAAAGATACAGAGGAAAAAAGGTAAGGCTCATAGGTTTATGCAACATAACCCTCGAGGAAAAGTGTAGAAATGAGGGAGTACAAATAATTCACGAAATTCCAAAAATACAATGGGTTTCTGAACCCAACGTGAAAATAAAAGTGTTGATGGATGATGGTAGAATTTTGGAGATGGTTGCCGAGCCAGAAATAGTAAAGGTGAAAGAGTATGCGCAGCTTGTAAGGTTTGGTTTTGTTAAACTAGAATCAAGGGAAGGAATGAGTTTTGTTTTCACGCATCGCTAACACCTCAGGTCGATAATCCCATGCTAACATCCATTAAAGGCCTGTAGCTTACATGATTAGTTTGTATTTTATCAAAAGTATGTCAAGGTTTATTATAAGCAAAGCTAGATACATAAACTTCCATGTTGATGAATCGTGCCAATGGTTTCTTGCGAACTTAAGATGAAAGTCGGAAAATGGGTAAAGAATTCTGGTCGCCCAAAACCCTCCGTGACTAAACATATCTACTATTATATGAGAAGCATAACAAATCGCAAAGATGGTTGTGTATTGAGGAAAGAAAACGTTAAAGACCGCTGTCACTATCACGAGACCGATGAAGCTGTGGAAAAACCTATAAAATTCGAGATATTCTTGTGGTGGATGCCATTCATGCAACACTCTTGGATTTAAGGGATATCTATCCTTTTTCACATAATAGAAGAAAAAGGGAGCTGAGAGTATATCAGGCATATTTGAGAAGAGTATTATTGGAAGCAAAAGCTCTATTTTCCTTACTAGAGTCAGCCCCCACAATGAATGGGTAACGTTATCCATTGGCATAATTTTAGGAGTCTATGTTTTTAAAGAATATAGGACTCTCCACCCGTGAAAATTTTAATAATGTTTGTTTTCTAAATGTATTTTTATGATCGAAGGTGTGCTACTAGAAGATAGAGTGATAATATGGGAAAAGGAAGGGTTAAAGCTTTACGATGAGGGTGGGTATGGAAAGCCTTTTGAGAATAGACTAGAGCTCTCTTTAGTAGAAGCGTGTTTCCTTCTAGAAAAAAATAAAATTTCTATAAAAAAGAATGGAAAGCTGATGGATTTTAGGAGTTTTTTTGAGTATTGCACGGCCAAAGAACCTGAATTTCATCAAAAATATGTGGTTTACAAGGATTTAAGGGAAAGGGGGTATCTAGTGAAAACCGGTTTTAAGTTTGGTGCACATTTCAGAGTCTATGGAAGGGGCGTCAAGCTTAAAAGAGGTCCTAAAGAGGCACATGAACATACAAAGTTTGTTGTGCATGCGATAAGCGAAGAGGATAGGTTCTCCTACCCTGAATTATCTAGAGCGGTGAGGTTGGCACAAAACATAAGGGCAAAAATGGTTTGGGCTGTTGTAGATAGCGAGAATGATGTAACTTATTATGAGATAGTGAGAGTTTCACCATAAGCCAAACTCTCAATGTATCCTAAATCTCAGTATCGCCCCCACTCCCCCCATGTTCTTAAATTGCTGGCCAAGATCATGTATGGTAGAGATGATTTGTACTTTTCCTGCTTTGCTCTCTACATCAGCAGCCAAGGCTTCGAGCTCTCTATCTTTAATCATTTCCTCAGATATCAGCAAAGTTTGAACACTTCCAAACTCGTTTGCCTTAATAGTTTCATCTTTACCTAAAGCAGCGAGACCATCATCTTTTTTCAGATGCAAAAAAAACTCCTCTACAATCTTTGTCTCCTTCAGCATTTCATTCTCCTCAGCTATTTTATCTGCTAAGCCAATTCTTATGGCTTCGTTTATACCAGCAACAGTTGAAGAAGAAACCGTGCCTAGAATAAGTTTTTTATAAGTTTCTTCAAATCTCCTTATTTCTTTTGCCACGTGCTCTTTGGCAAAACCTGGGCCCGCGATTATTATGCCCTTCATTCTTTGAGAGAATTTCAATATCTCATCGGCAACTTTCTTGTAATATTCTGCTACCTTGTTCTCTTCATGCAAGAGGGAGAATGGGTTCTTTATTTCAGAAAGGATTTCGACCCTGTTGTTTTTAAGTAAAGCTATTGTCGCTTGGTCCAAATCTACAGCTACTATCATTATATTTGGTGTTTTCCTTTCGGCTTCCCTAAGCCTTTCTATATGGTATTTTCTCCATTCATTTTTTATTATTGTAAGATGTTTACCTGGCTTTACGTCTATGCTATGATAAGAGTTGAGCTGCACGTTATCAGGAGCTTCAACAATCCTGCCGCTTATCTTAAGCTGTGAGAGGCTTGGCTGAAATTCTACTTTTTCGACGACTATTTTTATGACCATCATCTTTTTTCCCACCTTTTTTATTTCACCCTCTCTTTCAAGAAAAACCGTCCTTGGTGTCCTGGCTTTAACAAAATCTCCTGGCTCTATAAAGTTTTTTAAATAAAACAAGTCGTCTACACTCTCAACTCTTACCCTTATCTTTTTTGCCTTTGATGATATTTTCACGATTTTCATAGTCCTTCTACTTATGATAAAAGTTATTAGTATAAAAACACAAAAAAATGTAATTATGAATATTAAAGGGGAAGCTAAAATTGACGAGTTTTTATGGGTGTTCTTCGCTGGAATGCTGGCTATTGTGATAATGTTATTCTTTTGGGGAACACCAACACCTGAAGATAATAAAACAGTAGAAAACATCACTCAGGCTAGAGATATCTTCACCATAGGAACTTATGAGGAAGTTGTGCCTAGAATTATAAGGATAGGCGATTTTTCAGTTAGCCACACTGCTGGTTCACAGACTTTGGAAACTAGAAAATATATCGAGGTTAAAAAAGGTTTGTTTGATGACAAAAGGTTCTCTTTCAGTGCTGAAATTGGTGAGGATTTCGATAACATAATAGATGGTTGGGTTAATCTTTATGTATTAAATGGTGGACAAGGTAAGTTAATAGTAAAAGTTAACGGCAAAGTTGTTTATAGCGAAAGGACTTCTCCTGGAAAAGTGATTGCCCGTGTGGATAAAAATCTCTTGAAAAGTTATAATGTCATAGAAATTGGTGCTGGAATGCCTGGGCTGCAGTTTTGGTCAACCACTGTTTATCAAATAGAAAAAGTAGAGTTTGGCGTAAACATCTATGGAAATTTAAAAAAGTATTATGAGTTTATTCTCTATGGGAGCGAGTTGAAAAACTTTGCTGGCGGTAAAGTAAAGTTTAACGTAGAGGAAAGAGAGGGTTCTGGTAATTTAATCATTCAAATAAACGGAAAAGATTTGTTTAGAGGAATACCTTCTGGAAGTTTTGAGCATGAGTTTGAGGTTTTTGATGTCGGCCTTGTAAATGGTGTAAACAGTATAGAATTTTCTACTGAAAGGGATACGAGCTATAAGCTAGATGATGTTCAAATAGTTATAAGCCATAAAGAAACTGCAAGCAAGAGCAGAATGTTTTCTTTCAAAATTACTGAAGAGGAAATGGGAAGGCTTGAAAGAGGTAAAAAGGGAAGAATAAGTTTTGTCTTGCTGGACAGCGATTTTAATGGAAATTTAGCTGTGAAGATTATAGACGCCGAAGGTAAAGAACACCAACTGGATTACATACAATCCTATGCAATAGGTAAAACTCTGTCTGTTTATTTCGGGCCGAACGATGTAAAGGTTGGTACAAACTATGTACAATTCTCCGTCATCGGTAGGGGGAAGTTTACTCTAAGCAACTTGGAGGTTGTTATCTAAACAGACCATAAAAGCCTTAAAAAGTCTCTTGTCCCGGTCGAGAGTCCTAGGATTGCTATTAAAAGTTTTATAAAGTTTGAAAAGTCTTTGTCTTCATACTTATCGAGAATTAAAAGACAGATGTAAACTGTCAGGAATTTCACTATGATGAATGAAAAGGCTGTTCCTGTTGTTTGTATTATCCACCTTGGTAAGACGTGCTGCTCTTCATAACCAAACCATGTTATCGATATTGCTGTAACAATGGAATCGAAAGTTTGAATACCTAAGACGATTTTATTCTCTTTAGATGTCTTGAGGATTAGAAGCAACAGCATCAAAGGGATGATAAAGGCTATTATGTAGAGTAATGCTGTTAGATTGTAGATTTTTATTGTTCCTAAAAGGAATGAGAATATTGTAAAGCCAAACAAAAACATGAACTTATAATATGGAATCTTGAGTTTGAGTTGCAGAAAGTAGGAGATGGTAAGAAGAAAGATAATGATAAAAAACGACAACAACCATATGATTGGTGTAACAAAAATGTAGCTTTTAAGGATGTTTGCATCCTTCAAAACCCTTATGGTTGCAGCTGACAATACAAATGGAGCTATCGATAATGAAAGGAAAAAATCTGTTTTTATTTTTAGCCTTTTCAATAAATTATAAGAAAGGGTAGCAAACAGAAGAAATAGTAAAGCATAAACTGTTGTGTTAACTATGTTGAAGCCTTCCCTTTCCATTATTGGACGAATGAAGTATTTCTCAAAGAACGACATCTAATATTTTTATTTGTGGAATAAGATTAATAAACTACAAAACTAAATAATTTGTATGATGAAAAGGTTTGTGGTTGTTTTGTCGTTGGTTGTTGTTTTATTCCTCTCTGGTTGTATTCAATCAACTGGAAGCAGAGGTGGTGGCACTAACGGCTTAATAATAGAATCTTTTTTTCCCTCGGTAAACGAAGTTGAGGCTGGAGATTCTGTGGATATAATTGCTATATTAAAAAATGTTGGTGGCTCTGAGGTTAATGATATACAAGTTGAGTTGAACGGTCTTGGGGACTGGAATCCAGTATTAATCACACCGCCTCCGGACAGGATGTTACCAGCTGATCCAGAGAGACGTGCAGAGCCTGAAACTGCTGAAGTCGTTTGGGTGGCGACAGCTCCTTCATATAAGACAGGTGTAGAAAATCAAGAATTTGAAATGAGGGTATATTATACCTATTCTACTTCTGCTTTAGCCAAAATAAAAGTTGCCTCTGAGAGTTATATAAAAAGCTTCCCTCCCTCAGAGCGGCAGGGTAAAATAAATGAGTTGGGAGTAAAGATGGATAAATATACTGATGGGCCAATAAGTGTTAGCGTCAGGGCTCCATCCAAGGTGATAAGAAGTGGTTCAGGCTCTTTAAGAATAACAATAGACATTCAAAATGTTGGCGGTGGCTACTTGGTAAATAATGAATTGTTTGTTACAGTCTCCAGTCCTGAAAGGTCTGTTGATTGTGGCATTTCTGGGCCTGTAAAGCTTTTACAAGGAAAAAGCAAGGAGATAAGATGCACTGTGAATGTCAACCTTGACAAGGGCTGGGATAATATACCAATTCAGGTTGACCTTATAAATTATAGATATTGGGTGAGGGCAAGCTCGACGATTAGCGCAAAACCGATAGAAGTTTAGAAAACTCTTCTAAAAGAATTTCATTATTCCTGGTCCAAATATATTGAAAATAACCAAACCTAACGTAAGTATGGAAATTGCGTTGCTTATATATCTTCCTTTTTTATTGAAAAAGTGTTCGAAAACTGCTTCCATCATCAAGCCTCCATCCAATGGTTTTAGCGGAAATAGATTAAAGATGCCAACACCTAGATTAAGTATGAATATCCAATAGAACAATCCTCCAATCCATTGAAGTATCGATAAACCAGATCTTGATACTCGGCCATATTTTGATAGAAACCATTTGTACTTGTATTCGACATATGGCATACTTATACCTATTAAAGCCTTGCCTGTTTCTTCATCTTTTATCGTCTCTATCTCATAAACGGATTTTGTAGTCGTGACGTTAATCTTTTCACCAGGAGTAAAGTTTTGCATAATCCTTGCCAAATCTTCGGTTGTTTTAACTTCTTCATCGTTTATTTTTATTATCACACCTTCTAGATTGACTTTTTCAGCATTAGAGCCAGGTATTAAGGATTCATAATTTACTCCTGTTGGCTCTATAAAGAGTGAAATGAACTCGCCGAAAACTAGTATAAGAAGAAAAGTGATTAGAGCGATTAAGAGATTGCCGAAGCTTCCCGCAGCAAACACTCTAAGCTTGCCCATTGTTTTAAGCCTTTTCAGCTGTCTTTCGTTGGGTTCGACAAAAGCGCCAGGAAGGATAAAAAATATCAGAAGGCCAAAAGACTTTATTTCTACTTTTTCAACCCTTGCCATTAAAGCATGAAGAGGTTCGTGAGCTGTAAGAACTATGAAGACAGAGATTATCCAATACCAAAAAGGTACGCCTAGAATAAAACCAGGTAATCTGACGCCTTCAACAGATGGCAAGACGACTCTTAAGGTAGATTCTTTCATTTTTTTAATTAAAATGTTGTAGGTCGAATGAAATAAAATGTAGGTTGCGTAAATGGATGCTAAACTAGCCACTATCACTGCCAATGTGCCTATTGTTTTTAGCTGCCTCCAGTATCTCCACGCTAAATCGTAAATCACTCTCTTACCTCTCGTGCTCCTCCTTATTATTAAGCCAAACTTGAATTCTATGCTCCCTCTATCTTTATAGATTATTGCTAAGAGAAATGCTACAAAGATTAAAATAGAAACGAGTTCAAAATTCAATCTGAACACCTCTTAATGTATTGGTTAGTAGTTTTAAAAATTTATTTAAATTTTTGAGTGAGGTATAGAATCTCATGAAAAATAAGGAGTATTGGAAAATTGTTAAAGACGTGATTAATCAAGTTGATGTGGTGTTGGAGGTTTGCGATGCCAGGATGCCAAGTTTAACGAGGAACAAAGATGTTGAAAATATTGCAAAAAAAGCTGGTAAGAAGCTTATCATCGTATTCAACAAAACAGATTTAGTCAGTGAGAGGTTTGTGAGCAAGTTGAGGAAAAAAATTAAAGATGCTGTTTTTGTTTCTTGTAAGAATAGGTCAGGTTTTTCAAAGTTGAGGAAGTTGATAAATCTCTATAAAGGTGACAAAAGAGAAATAAAAGTTGGTGTGGTAGGATATCCTAATACTGGTAAATCGTCGATAATAAATTCTCTTGTTGGAAGGAAAAAGGCTTTAACATCTTCTATAGCAGGTTTTACTAAAGGTGTACAATGGATAAGCGACAACAAGGGTTTGCTCTTGTATGATACGCCAGGTGTGATACCAATAAATAAGAGGGATGAGGTCAGACAAGCTATCATATCGGCTGTGTCACCACAAAACATAAAGAATGTTGACATAGTTGCGCAGAAAATAATAGAATTGTTCTCATATAAAAAGGGTGTGATAGAAAAAGTTTATGGAATAAAAATAACAAACGAAGATGCTGAAAAAATAATAGAAATGATAGGAGAAAGGATGGGGTATTTAAAAAAGGGTGGAAAAATTGATATCCATAGAACTTGTGTGAAGATAATAAATGATTGGCAAAAAGGTAGGCTTAGATTGAAGTAAAAGTTCTAAACGATAATCTCATAGTATCATTCTTTTTACCCTTTTAGTGAGCTTGTTGTTTAGAAAAGTAATTAAGTTGCAGGGGCTGGGATTCGAACCCAGGAACCGACTAACGGACTAGGTCCTGAACCTAGCGCCTTTGGCCGCTTGGCTACCCCTGCATGTCAACTGCCCACACCTAGAAATCGTGCGGGCTTGCGGGTGAATCATAATGGTTAAATCCACTCATCCCCGCATTAGGCTCGTTGACCCGAGCCCGTCCAGAGCGAGCCAGCTCAACTCTGGAAAGGTTAAGAGATGCCACAAAATCTGCGTTATGTTGAAATCTACACTTTATGCATCTGAAGAGAGATTGTGTTCTTCTATTTCTTTTGCTGATGTATCCGCATCTTGGACATGTGAGTGAGGTGTTCGTTGGTTCAACGTAGACTACAGGTATCCCTTTTTCGAGAGCCTTGTATTCGATAAAGAATTGCAATCGTCTGAATGCCCAACTGTGGAGGCTTCTTCCATACTTGGTGTTGTTACGAATTCCGATCAAATTTTCCATAACAACAATGTCACCTTCTCTAAGACTGTTCACGAAAGCTCTGCTAACTTGGTGTAAAATCGTATTTACATATCTCCTTTCTCTTCTACCCAGCCGTTTCAGCTTCCTTTTAGCAGAAGCTGTGCCTTTAGCTTTGAGAGAGGAGCGAAGTTCTCTAAGATGATGTCTTTTAGCAATGATTTTTCCACCTTTAATTTTGAAGCCGTTAGAAGCTACAAGAAGGTTCTTCATTCCAATATCAACACCTATCGGATTTTTTCCCTTAGGCTCTGGAACCTGTTTTTTAATTATGATATGAAGAAAGAAAGTCTTATTTCTATAAACCAAAACAGCACGTGCTGGATTGATGTTTTCAAGAAGTTTTTTCTGATAATCTCCTATATCAAGCATAACGGTGACTCTCCCTTGAAGCGCTGATATAGAAGCATATATTCCATCGGGTTTGTATGTAAGCCTAAAGAGTCTTTTATCCAAATTTATAGAAAGTGTTTTGAACCTTATAGGCTTGTCTCTTTTCTGTTCGTATGCTTTGACCACCCTGTTCCGAACTCTGATAGCCAAGTTTGCTGAAAACTTGAACTTCTGCTTCATCTTTTGATAGACTATATTATGAAGAGTAATTGGGTTAAAAACTTTGTATTCAAATGCTAGTTTAGAGATGTAATTGGAAGCATCTCGAAATGTTTCAAGTGTGGTAAGAAGCCTCTGTGCATCCTTTTCAGATGGTATAATTTTACATACTACAGTTTTAGAAAGTTCCATCAAAAGCATATATGCAAGTCTGTCTATTTAAGTTTTAAACCTTATTCTCTCATGGTTAGACGAACAATTTCCGCGGAGTGTTGTAGTGATAGTAATTAACGGCAAGGGGACATTTTATTTAAAAATCAAATATTATGATGAAATTGTTTCAAAAATGTGAGAACTATAATGGTTTCTGTGTTATGCGTTTCAATAATTTATCATATAAAATGTTTGCAGGGGGGGAGATTCGAACTCCCGAACTCACTAAGAGACAGGATTTCTTAGCTCCTTAAGTCCTGCGCCTTTGGCCGCTTGGCTACCCCTGCGTACACCAAATAAATTATAGAATTAGCATTAAAAAATTACTTTATTCTTTCTACATCTTTTATAAAGTCTTCGAGTTTTTCATTTAAAACTTTTAACGCTTGTAAGAATACTTGCTCTGCCTTCAAACCACACACACTTTCTATATTGAAAATAAACCTACCTTTGTCGACTTTATAACCTACAACAGCACCTTGCCATTTAGCGTGTTTTCTGCCTATACCTAATTCAGCATAAGCCTCTAGTTCAAGTTCTTGTCCTTCCATTAATTCCACGATAGGTACCTTGTCAAATACCGGCTTTACTCTGTCATCAGTTGTCTTCAAATCACCAGAATAGACTGTGCATGGTCCTTTCTTTTTTAAAGCAAAAGCAATTTGACATCTAGTGCAACCTCTACCTTCACACTGACACTCGTCTTTAAAGTTAAAAAAGTCTGGATCAAAAGTCAAAGGTATTAAGCCAAGTCTGTGAGCTATTATTTCATCCCAAAGAATCGAATCATTTGTATGAAAATCAACCCACTCTATAGCCATTGTCGGTATTTCAGATATCATTATTCTCCTTAGCTCACCAGCAAATGCAGCATTTATCCCTTCTATTTGCAGTTTCATCTTGTAATTATTTTTTTCTAGAATTTTTACCTTCAAACTACCACCAACGCACGCAAAAATAAAGACATTTATTTATTTAAACCTTTTTCATTTTTATTTCTTATCTATAATTTGAACGGAAGATTATAAATCTGTGAGTGTTTATGAGAGAGATAGAAGGGTTAAAATATATAGATGGTGTTCTCGCCTTTCCTATCTCTTGGTTGCATAAAAAAGGTTTTTGCGAGTATCAGCTTTTTTTGGAAAAAATAATGGGAATAAAAGTAAAAGCGACGCCGGAGATGCTGATAGGTGAACAAATCCATAAAGAGAAAGAGAGGGTGTTTTTGGAATGCGCTAAAGTGGAGATGGAAGTAAATGATGTTTTGAGGCTTTCGGCGGAGATTGGTGTAACTTTCGTTACGAGAGAGTTAAAGACAGAATCAAAGAAGTATGGCATATATGGACAGATAGATGAGGTTCAGATTCATCCAGACAAGATCTTGATAATAGACGACAAGCCTAGTGAGATAGCTTATACTGGGTTAAAAAAACAAGTACTGGCCTACACTCTTAGTTTCGTAGACCAATTCAAACCCGAAAGGGATGTTTTTTGCGTCCTTAGAAATAGGGATAATGGAGTTGTTTTCTGGAAAGAAAGGTTTAATGAGGACCTCATAGAGGATGTTTTAAAAG
>Ga0197143_1002088_pt1 | contig 15465 bp, 17 predicted proteins | sample GBS70_MetaG_FD_148603 | JGI IMG/M metagenome (GOLD analysis project Ga0197143, IMG submission 148603) | Sediment microbial communities from Great Boiling Springs, Gerlach, Nevada, United States - GBS 70_MetaG | ecosystem: Environmental > Aquatic > Thermal springs > Hot (42-90C) > Sediment...
TGAAGCCGTGGGCAAGAACGGCGATAAGAGCAACCTCACGCTGACTGTGGAAGTGCTCAGCGATGTCGAGTACAACGCCGTGCCCTATCAGATCGTCAATGGGGTCTTCGAGATCAAAGAAGTGCCGCCGCCGGTCAACCAGCTGCCGGTGGCAGACTTTGAGTTCTCCCCGGCCCAGCCAGCGGCTGGACAGACCGTCAAGTTCACGGACAAATCCAAAGACCCAGATGGTCAAGTCAAATCTTGGCAATGGGACTTCGGCGACGGCACCACAAGCACAGAGCAAAACCCGTCGCACGTCTACCGCACCGCGGGGACGTTTACGGTAAAGCTGATCGTGACCGACGATAAGGGCGCGCAGAGCCAGCCCACAGAAAAGAAGATCACGGTGGGCCCGCCGGCGCAGATCGCCGTGACGATCACGAACTACCCCAACCCAGCTAAAGTGAGAACGAAGTTCGTCTACAGCTGGACGCTGCCGGCGCCCGCGCGCCAAGCGACCCTGAGGATCTTCAACATCAAGGGCGAACTCGTCTTCTCCAGAGAGTTAGACGTCGCTAAGACCGAGTACGTCTACGATCTTACGGACAGTGCCGGTCGGCCCTTGCCCAATGGGCCGTACTTCTATCTGCTCTCGGTGACGGCGCAAGACAACAGCATCACTCGCTCGGCGATCGGGGTCTTGGCCGTCCAGCGATAAGGGGGCTGCGATGAGCAAGTTTCAAGGTCGAAGTGCGAAGTTTGCAGTTTCACCCTCACCCCTCGCCCCTCTCCCCTTGAGGGAGAGGGGGAAAGGGGGTGAGGGGGCTTTGCAGCGTGCTTCAGCACGCTGCTCTCTGCTGAGCCGACGACTTCAGTCGTCGGTGGTCGTGATAGCCCTCTTGGTTCTGATAATCGGCGTTGGGGCGGCGTCAGCCCAGACGCTGCTGTCGCTCTACGAACTAGAGCGCGGGGCGCGCCCTGCGGCGTTGGGCGGCGCGTTCACCGGGCTGGCCGATGACGCCTATGCGTTAGTATATAACCCGGCAGCGTTGGCGTTCTTAGAGCGCGCGAGTGCGCATGGGCTGGTCGAATCGCGCTTTGGGAGAGCCGTCTACGGCTCGGTGCTCGCTGGGGGACGCCATCTTGGCGTTGGTTTGGTCTTCTTGAGCGTCTCGAACATCCCTTGGCGCGATGAGAACGATAAACCCGTGCAGGCGGGGAGCTTCGAGTTCACCCAGGTCGGCTTTACGGTTGCTGGTGGGATTTCTCTCGCGGAGCTCCCGTTTGGTGCGGGCTTGGGCGCGCTGCAGAATATAGCTCTTGGGCTTCGCGCGAAGATTCTGACTGTCAGCACGCTCCCAGAGGGCAGCGGCGCAGGATTTGCGCTCGAGCCGGCGCTCTTCTATAAGCTCAATAATTTAAGGGGCTTGGGCGGATTGCGCATCGGCGTCGTGATAGAGAATCTCTTGGGCTTAGGGGTCAATTACGGCAGCGGGCATAGCGAAGCCTTTCCCATTGGGCTGCGCTTGGGAGCGTCGCTCAGCCCAGCCCCGGGCGCGACGATTGCTGCGGATATCGAGGCCAACGGCACGGTGCACCTTGGGGGTGAGTATAAGCTCTCGAACGCGCAATTTGCGCGATTTGGCTTACTATCTCTTGCCGTGCGCGGCGGGGTGCTCATCAGCCCGTCGTTGGTGCAAGCGAGTGTGGGATTTGGGGCACGGCTGCGCGGCGGCCTGCAGCTCGATTATACCGCGCTGACGCACTCGGAGCTGCCGCTGACCCATCGTCTTGAGGTCGCCTATCGTTTTGGGTTCCAGAGCTTCCTCTGTCCGCTGCTGGGGAGGCCCTGTCCAGCCCCTGAGGAGGAGATCGTTCTCCCTCCAGCAGAGGAGCCAGAGCTTCCTGAAGAGCCGCAGCCCCCAGAAGAGGAGCTCCCACCTCCGCCGGATGACCCCAGTGATCCTCCGGAGTGCCCCAGCGATGACCCAACCGTAGACTGCGAGAACGATCCGTTCTGGCCATAGGGCTTGCGCGGCTCAGCGAGACGGAGTAGCATAGTCGGGGGATCGCCTATGGCGACCAAAGCCCAGATCAAATTCACTTACGAGGACTACAAGAGCTTGCCCTACGTGGAGCGCCAGCGCTTCGAGCTGCTCGAAGGAGAGCTGATCCCCATGACGCCATCCCCAGGAGAGGCTCATCAAGCCGTCTCGATTGCCCTCGCATCGGCGTTGTATAATTTCGTTCGAGAGCATCGCCTTGGCCGCGTCTATGAAGCCCCCTTCGACGTCGTTTTGGGGGAGAAGGGCGAAGAGCAAGTGGTCCAGCCGGATATTCTCTTTGTATCTCAAGAGCGACGGCATATCATTCACGAAGAGGAGATTCGCGGCGCTCCCGATCTTGTCGTCGAAATACTTTCTCCAGCAACAGCAGAGAAAGATAGAATCTTCAAGCGCCGCCTCTACGCCAAATATGGGGTGCAAGAGTATTGGATCGTGGACCCTAAAGAAGAGACCATCGAAGTGCTCACGCTGGGCAAGCAGGGATATGAGCGAGTGGGACTCTATCGAAAAGACGAGACGCTCACCTCGAGGCTGCTGCCAGGGCTGCAGATCCCCCTCACCGAAGTCTTCTGAACGCTTGAGAGGGTAAGCACTCCCACAGCCACGCCAACCCCAGATACATCCCAACTCCACAAGCAACACAAATCCCAACAGTGAAAACCTCCCCCAGCGGGCTCACCCACAAAGCGAGAAAGCGCACGGAGATCCCCATCAGAGCTGACGCGCCGAGCATCTTAGCCAGATCCAAGCCCAAGCGTATAAGTGTGCCGAGACGCTTCTGCAAGAGCACAAAGAGCATCAGCGCGTTGGCGATGCCCGCCAGAGAAGTCGCCAACGCCAGCCCGCCCACGCCCAGCGGCCCCACGAGCGCATAGTCTAACACAACGTTGACAAAGACCGTAATAGCTCCAACGACGAGCGGCGTGCGCGTGTCTTGGAGCGCATAGAACGCCCGCGTCAACAGATACGCCAACCCATAGCCGATCAGCCCCGGAAGATAGTTTATCAGCGCATACGCTGTCACGATTGTGTCGTCGCGGGTGAAGCTGCCGTGCTCGAAGAGCAGCTGAATAATGGGCTGGGCGAGCGCGAAGAGCCCCGCCGTCGCGGGTAAAAGTATAAAGAGCGACAGCTTCGCGCCCTCGCGAAGCGTCTGGGCAAATGACTCTGTGTCCTTTGCAGCAGCGTGCGTAGACAGCGTGGGCAAGAGAACGCTGCCCACGGAGACGACAAACACCCCCAAGGGGAGCTGAAAGAGCCTGATCGCATACTGCAGCGCGGAGATGCTCCCTTCAGCTAAGTGCGATGCTAATTTATTGTCTACGATGCTGTTGATCTGGAAGATCGCAAGCCCTACGACCGACGGGAGCATGAGCGTGAGGAGCTTGTGCAGATCTCTGTCGCGCAGATCGAGCTGCGGGCGATAGCGCCAGCGAGCTTTGAGATAGGGGATCTGAAAGAGCAGTTGCCCTAGCCCTCCTAACAGCACTCCCACGGCCAGCGCGTAGATCGGTTCGGCGAAGAAGCTCAGCAGCCCGAACGCCGAGAGAATGACCCCGACGTTGAAGAGCACCGGGGCAAATGCCGGGGCAAAGAATCTCTCGTAGCTGTTGAGCACGCCCATCACAATCGCGGCAAGCCCCATCAGAGCAATGAACGGAAACGTGATCTGCGTCAGTCGAACTGTGAGAGCAAGCTGCTCACGAGAAAACCCGTCGGCGAAGAAGGGCACGTAAAACGGCGCAAGAAGTATCCCCAAGACAGTGAGTCCAGCAAAGAAGACGAGCGCCGCCGTGAAGACGGTATTGGCGAAGCGTTCGGCTTGTTTTGGGCCGTCTTTGGCAAGGCGCGCGGTGAAGATGGGGATGAACGCGCTGGAGAGCGCGCCCTCAGCGAGGAGCCTTCGCAGCAGATGAGGGATCATGAACGCGATTAGATACGCATCATAGGCGCGACTGGCCCCGAAGAGATGGGCGATGACGACATCCCGAACGAGTCCCAGGACTCGACTAAGCCCCGTCGAACTCGAGATGACTAAGACGCTCTTGAGAAGAGCGCTCTGCCCTGCGCGCGGGGGTGCTTTGAGAGCGTTGTCTGCTGGAGTCAGCTCAAGGTTCATAGCTATTTGCGCACGAGGGCCAGCCCCGCGGCGATGGGCCGTTGGCCTCCAACTGTCTGTACCGTGGCGCCCTGGCGGAAGAGCAGCGTGCTCGAAGAGCCACCGTCGAGCGCGAGCGCAGAATGCGCCCCCAAGGACTGCACCAAGCTCGCTAAGGTGCGCAAGTCTGCCCCGACGCTGCGCCCATCTTTGAGAACTACGATGAAGAGCAGATCCCCCGACTCTGTGGTGGCGAGGACGCTGCGGGCGGCCTTGGCCCGCACAAATTCGTCAGAGAATCTTTCAGTTTTGGGGTCGAGCACGATCTGGCCGTCTTTCAGCAGCAGCGGGCCGGCGCTCACCGCTTCTCTTAGGAAGAGCACCTGGGGGTCGAGGGTGTATGAGATCTTGACGCTGTCTCCTGGGCGGAGCCCCCCAAGGCGGCTGCGCGCGGCTCCTGTCGCGACTAAGAGCGTGGACTCTCCATCGGGCAGCACAAGGCTATTCTCTAAGACGTTCACGACGAAGCCGTGGCGGAGCTTGACGGCCTTGAGCGGCGCGTTGCTGCGGATGGGCAGGGCGTAGCGATCTGTATAGAGAAAGAGCCCGTCAAAAGACGGGGGACGATTGAGTCCGTCAATAGTGACGGTCTGTCCGAGCACGGACGCGGAGAGCTTCAGCGTGGGCGCAAAAAAGTATAGATCGCCAAAGAGCGAAACTCCCAGCGCGCCGCGGCGCCCGTAGGGCATGCTCAGCACCACTCCATCTTTGACGAGCAGCCCGATGGGCAGTTGGGTGCTGGGATCGAAGAAGTTCGCGTTGATCGCGACTAGGGCGCTTGAGGCCATCTTCTCCAGAGGCTCCAGGGCGCCGATGCCGTCGCGCGGCAGCGTCACTGTGAATCTATAGCGCTCTTTCCAATGCTGGACTCTGACGTAGTGTATGCTCACGGGGCCGTCCACGGTGAGCGCCCGCGCTTGCACGTAGAGAAGATCTTCGCTCAGATGAGTTTGGGCCTCGGTACGGATGAGCACGCGCGGCTCAGACGACGAAGTAGCCGCGCGCACCCAGACGAGAAAATTCTCGGATTCGACGGCAGTGGCTTGCACTGTTTGAGAAGAATCTATCTGAATATGGGCCCTGACGATCACGGGGGATTCAGAGGTGAGCTTGAGGGGAGGATCGGCCATCGCGCTGACGGTGTGAAAGAACCGCACGGTAACTAAGTCATTTTGTGTTCTGAGCTCGAATGGCACCCGCGCCGAGAGGGTAAAAAAGACCCCACTCGAAGAGACAAAGACAGAGAGCAAGCGCGCGGGCGTGCTGAAGAGATAATACGCCGTGCCGAGCTTGAGCGTCTTGATGCCCAAAATTTCAGTGAGCTGGGGGAGCGCGATATAGAGCAGTGGGCCGCGGGCGACAAGCTGCTCCGTGGGAAGAGTTGCAGAATTTCTGCCCCAGCGCAGCGTCACGCTCTCGTAGCTGACGGTGGTCTCAGCTCCAAGCAGCCGCGCACATTCTACCAAGGGCACGAAGAGCTGCTCGCCCTGGGTGAGCGGGGGGGTTCTCAGAGAGACTAATTGATTATTAAGAAAGAGCTGAGGGGCTTGTGCCGGCGCGAGCTGCGCGCCGGCCCCAAGCACCACCAGCACACACAGAAGAGCACGAATTATCCGGCCGATGGCTCCTCCTCCACGTGGACGCGAATGCTCGCCGTAATGTCTTTGTACAGAGAGATCTTGACCGCATGGACGCCCAAGCTCTCGATGGGGGCATCCAGCTCGATCTTGTCCTTGGGGATCTCGATGCCGAGTTTTTCGAAGATCTGCTGAGCGATCTCCTCGCGGCGCACGGAGCTGTAGAGCTTGCCGTCGTGGGCCTTGCGCAAGAAGGTGAGCGCAAAGCCGTCGAGCTTGGCTTGGGCGGCGCGCGCCCACTCCTCGCGAGCCTTCAGCTCTAGTTCGCGCCGCTCGCGGATCTTCTTATATTGCGCGATGTTGTGCGGTGTGGGCGGCACCGCGAGCTTGCGCGGGAAGAGATAGTTTCTCGCGTAGCCCTCCGCGACTTTGACGATATCCCCTGGCTCGCCTAACTTCTCGACGCTCTGAGTCAGCAAGACTTCGATCATACGGGATTCCTCCTGGTGGGTACGTTGGGATTGCGCCCATTGTACCGACCAGATCAACAGTGCGCAAGGGAGCGCCTTGAGCGCCCTGATGCATTATGCTATAGTACACCGCGGGTGAGACCAAATGACCGATGTCCTTTCGGGGTTGGGAAGGCGCACCCTGGTGATGGGAATCCTGAACGTGACCCCGGATTCGTTCTTCGACGGCGGGAAATTCTTTCGTCTGGAGAGCGCGCTGGAGCACGCTCGCCGGCTCATCCGCGAGGGCGCGGATATTATAGATATCGGTGGGGAGTCGAGCCGGCCGGGGGCGCAGCCCATCCCCGAAGAAGAAGAGCTGCGTCGAGTCATCCCCGTCATCCGCGCCCTGCGTCAAGAGTCTTCTGTGCCCATCTCCATTGACACGTATAAAGCGTCGGTGGCCGAAGCTGCTCTAGAAGCTGGGGCGAATATCGTGAACGACATCAGCGCGTTGCGCTTCGACGGCCGCATGGTCGAGGTAGTAGCTCGTGCGGGCGTCCCCGTAGTATTGATGCACATGCGGGGCGAGCCCAGAACGATGCAGCAGAATCCCGTCTATACGGACGTGGTGCGCGAGATCAAAGAATTCTTCGCGGAGCGCATCGCGTTTGCGCGAGCGCACGGCATTGAGAAAATTCTCATCGATCCAGGGATCGGCTTTGGCAAGACGGTGGCGCATAATCTTGAAATCTTGCGAAGACTAGGGGAGTTTCGAGAGCTGGGATGCCCCATCTTGATCGGGGTGTCGAGGAAGTCTTTCATCGGGCGGCTGTGCGGCACCGAAGAGAACCCTCTGCCCCCTAGCGAACGTTTGGAAGGGACGATCGCCAGCAACGTCATCGCCGTCTTGAACGGGGCACAGATCGTGCGGGTGCACGACGTGGCGGCCCACAAGCGCGCATTGGCAATTGTCGATGCGATATGCTATGCTGAGTTAGTCAGTTAGGCAGGTCGTCAGTTTGTCAGTTCAAACTGCTCAACTGTCTAACTGACCAACTGCCTAAGGGGGCGAGCTGTATGGCGATCAACATAAAGAAGCTCCGCGAGATGGAAGGAAAGGCCGTCGCTGTCGATGAGATCTATCACGTAGAAGCGCCGGAGCAGCTCTTTGTGGTGCGGGGGGACGTCTGGGTACAGGGCCAGGCGGTCCATCGGAAGCGCTCGATCTTCCTTGATGTGCGTATCCGCGCGACGGCGGTGCAGCAGTGTAGCCGTTGCTTAACTGATGTTGTCTCCTCGCTCGATTGGGAGGAGTACCTTGAGTTTCAACCTGAGGAAGACGGCAATCTGTTGGAGCGCGAGGCGTTCACGTATAGCTTAGAAGACACGGAGCTCAGTTTGCAGCCGTATTTAGTCGGGCTGATCGGGGGTATGCTCGATCCCAAGCCGTTATGTCGTCCGGACTGCAAGGGGCTCTGTCCTGTCTGCGGGCACGATCGGAACCTTGGGGAGTGCGGGTGCGCCCCAAATCACCGGGGCGACCCACGCCTCCAAGTCCTCAAAGAGCTTCTCAAATAGCGCGATGCGCGTCTTGGGGATAGACCCTGGGCTGGCGACCACCGGCTATGCCGTGCTCGAGCTGCGGAACGGCCCAGTGCCGCGGGTGCTCGAGGCCGGGGTCATTCGCACCCCAAAAGATCTCCCTTTGGCTCAGCGACTCTTTGCGCTCTACGAAGATACGCGGCGCCTCTTGAGAGAATACAAGCCCGATGCCCTGGCGATCGAAGAGCTCTTCTTTGCGCAGAACCGCACGACGGCGATGGCGGTCGCCCAAGCCCGCGGCGTGGTGTTGCTCGCGGCGCACAAGCTCCCTACGACCAAGAGCTATACGCCATTGCAGATTAAACAGCGCATCGCAGGCTACGGGCGCGCGAAAAAGCCCCAAATCCAAAAGATGATGAAGCAGCTTCTCCGCTTAAAAGAGATCCCCAAGCCCGACGATGCCGCCGATGCCCTCGCTGTCGCACTCTGTTATCTCCTAGAGGCGCAAAGCCCTCGGAAATACTAAATTTGCTTTTTACTTGGAAATCTGCTAGAGTGATCGTAGGATGATTTCAAACGCGAGCCCATCTGTCGCCCGTCAGATAGGTCACGGTGAAACCTTCCTACTATCAATCCCCAAGGGGGTGACAGCAATGGGCTTCGATCGCAAGATGTACGACGTCACGAGCATGAACCTCAAGTGTGCTCAGTGCGGCAAGGCGATCACCGAGTTGCCGTTCCAGCCCGATGGGAGCCGCCCCGTCTATTGCCAGGAGTGCAATCGCGGGCGCGCGCGCTCCAGCGGATTCCGCAGCGGTGGATATAATCGCGGCGGCGGATACCGCGGTCGGTAAACACAAGAGAGAAGAAGGCCGTTGGGCCCACCCAGCGGCCTTCTCGCCCTATGAGTCAGCAAAAATAAAATCAATGATACACCACACCTCACAAACAGACCCCGAAGAACCCTCCAGCGTCAGCGAAGAAATACTCAATAGCATCACCCACGGCATCGGCTTGAGCGTCATCGGCGGCATTGCGCTGGTCGCGAGCTGCTGTTGCGCGTCCCTGCAGGTCGGGGTATGCTAAAGGGCATGGCCGAGCGCATCTTACTCATTGACGCGAGCTCGCTCATCTATCCGGCGTTTCACGTGATGGGCGAGCTGAAAACGAGTACGGGTTTTCCCACCGGCGCAATCTATGGCTACGCCCGCACCATCTTGATGCTGCTGCGCGAGTACCCATCGCAGTATATCGCGGTGGCGTTCGACAGCCGTGGGCCGACCCACCGACATGAGAAATTTTCAGAGTATAAAGCGCACCGCCCCGCGATGGACGAAGCCCTCGCTGTGCAGATTCCCAAGATCAAAGAGCTGACGGACGCGCTCAAGCTGAAGCAGTTCGAGCAGCCCGGCTACGAAGCTGACGATATCATCGCGGCTTTAGTATCGCTGGCGACGGCCCACGGCTTGGATGTGTTGATCGTCAGCGGGGATAAAGATCTCTTACAGCTTGTGGGCGATGGCGTGCGGGTGCTCAAGCCTGGGCGCGATGTCACGCGAGACCTCAAGATTCTCGATAGTGCTGGAGTGCAGGAGTATCTTGGGGTGCGGCCCGACCAGGTGCTCGACTTTCTCGCGCTCGTGGGAGACAGCGTGGACAACGTGCCAGGGGTTCCGGGCGTTGGCGAGAAGACGGCGCAGAAGCTCTTGAGCGAATTCCCCTCGCTCGATGCGCTCCTAGAGAATCTCGACAAGGTCGAGCCCAAAAAGCTTGGCGAACGACTGAAGAGCTTCAAGGATCGGGCCCTGCTGAGTCGGGAGTTAGTGAAGCTGGTGCCGCCGCCGTTAGAAATTTCTTTGGAGGAATGTCGGGCGCAGCCGCCGGACCTCGAACGCTTGCGCGCGCTGCTAGAGGAGCTGGAGTTTCGCAGTTTGCTGAAGGAGTTGGCCCTCACCCCGTCCTTCGGACACCCCTCTCCCGTGAGGACGGGAGAGGGGCCAGGGGTGAGGGCCCTCGAGACGGAGATCGTTCTTACAGAGGGTCAGCTTGACGCGCTGCTCGAACAGCTCGCAAGCGCTCCAGAGATCTCTCTTGACACCGAGACGACGAGCGAAGACGCGATGACGGCTGAGCTCGTTGGGATCTCTTTGGCGATCGAGCCGGGATCGGGCTTTTATATCCCTCTTGCGCACAGCTATTTGGGCGCGCCGCGCCAGCTCCCGCGCGATCTCGTGCTCGCGAAACTCAAAGCTCTTTTGGAGACCAAACCCGTCATCGGGCAGAACCTCAAATACGACGCAAAGGTCTTGAGGCGCTATGGGATCGAGCTGAACAATATCATCTTCGACTCGATGCTCGCGGCGTATCTGCTCGACCCCGAGGGCCGCAAAGATTTGAACGAACTGGCACGGCGCTATCTGGGACACAGCGTGATGGACTTCTCTGAGCTTGAGGCTGAACGGATGGATCTAGTACCCATCGAGCAGGCCGCTCGGTATTCTGTCGCCGACGCCGAAGCTGTGCTCAGACTCAAAGAGAAGATGCTCCCGGAGCTGCGCTCCAAAAACCAAGAGAAGCTCTTCTATGAGATCGAGCTGCCCCTGATCAATGTACTCATCGAGATGGAGCTGAAGGGAATTCTCCTAGATAAAGAGATCTTGCGCGAGCAGGCCAAAGAGCTGGAGACTCTTGCGACCCAGCTGCTGCACGATATCTTTCGCTTAGCTGGGCAAGATTTTAACCCCAACTCGCCTAAGCAAGTCGCGTATGTGCTCTTTGAGAAGCTCAAACTGCCCGTGCTGCGCAAGACCAAGACCGGCCCCTCTACCGACGCTTATGTCTTGCAAGAGCTCGCTGGGCTCCACCCACTCCCAGAGAAGCTCCTCGCGTATCGGGAGCTCGAGAAGCTTCTGAGCACATACGTCAAGAAGCTTCCAGAGTATATCAATCCCCGGACGGGTCGGGTGCACACGACTTTTCAACAGCACGTCACCGTGACGGGTCGGCTCTCTTCGACTGATCCGAACTTACAGAATATCCCCGTGCGCACCGAGCTGGGCGGGCAGATCCGTAAAGCGTTTGTCGCGCCGCCGGGGAGAGTGCTCATCGGCGCGGATTATTCTCAGATCGAATTGAGGGTCTTGGCGCATCTTTCGGAAGATCCAGGGCTGATCGGGGCGTTCGAGCGCGACGAGGACGTGCACGCCCGCACCGCCGCCACGATCTTCAATATTCCCATCGAGAGCGTAGGGCCGCGGGAGCGCCGCATCGCCAAGATGATCAACTTCGGGCTCTCTTATGGGATGACGGGGTACGGCTTGGCGCAGCGCACCGGGCTGTCGCGCTCCGAGGCCGAGAAGTTCATCAAAAATTATTTTGAGAAATACCCCGGAGTGCGAGCGTACATGGAGCGCGTCGTACAAGAAGCCGAAGAAAAGAGATACTTGGAGACGCTGCTTGGGCGGCGGCGATACTTTGTTGAGCTTTCCAGCCAGACCAAGCGCGAGGCGATCAACTTCCCCGTGCAGGGGACGGCGGCCGATATTATGAAGCTCGCCATGCTGCGCGTTTACGAGAAGATGAAGTCGGGCGAGATCAGAGCCGATATGCTCTTACAGATTCACGATGAGCTGATATTTGAGGCCGACGCCGCTCATGCTGAGCGCGCGGCTCAGCTGATCAAGCAGACGATGGAGAGCGCGTTTTCGCTGCGCGTGCCTCTCAAGGTCGAGACCCACATTGGGACCAACTGGGGCGAGATCTAGATTCTCAGTTTATCTAAAATAATTCTGACGATGATGAGCAGCCACCCCAGCCCGACTATCCAATAGAAGGCCCTCTTGAGGGCCTCGAAGACCCCGATGAGCACGAGCACAATCGTGAGGAGCGCCAGATACCCGATGGGGTCAATGAGTCCTTCGGAGATGAGGTCGGGGACGATTCTGTTCACTACCCCGACGATGAGCTGGCCCAGCCAGTGGGCGATCGTGGAGAGGAACGTCAAAGCTTGATCGAGCCAGGTCCGTTCCGGTTGTGGCGGGACGTGCACGCCGTTCAGGTTTCCCATAAAAAAATTCTAGCATTTTGGGAGGAGCATGGGCAACTCGACTTGCTCGATCTCCCTGGGCTCGTTAGAGTGTATCGTGAGGTGATCCTATGGAGCTGAAGACCGTTACGATCGAAAAGCCTGCGGACGTCAACTGTATCTTAGGGCAGTCGCATTTTATAAAGACCGTCGAGGACATTCACGAAGCGCTCGTCACCGCCGTGCCTAAGATTAAATTTGGGCTGGCGTTCTGCGAGTCTTCGGGACCGGCGCTCGTGCGCTGGAGCGGCACAGATTCAGAGATGATCGAATTAGCGAAGAAGAATGCCCTGGCGCTCTCCGCCGGGCATAGCTTCATTATATTCTTGAGAGACTGCTACCCCATCAACGTTCTGAACGTTGTCAAAAACGTTCCCGAAGTTTGTAATATCTACTGCGCCACGGCCAACCCCGTCGAAGTGATCCTCGCGGAGACGGCGCAGGGGCGCGGGATTTTGGGCGTCATTGACGGGGTCAAGTCCAAGGGCATCGAAGGCGAAAGAGAGATCGCCGAGCGCAAGGAGTTCTTACGCAAGATCGGGTATAAGCTGTGAGGGGGAAGGCCCTCACCCCGGCCCTCTCCCGTGCTGACGCACAGGAGAGGGGGAGGAGCAGCCCCCATGACAAAGAAAGCGTTTTGGCGAGCTCGTCCTTCTGTGCGGTTGCGCGCAAAGCAACTGCGACACACAGCTACAGAAGCGGAGCAAATGCGGTTTTTAGGACTGAAATTTCGGCGCCAACACCCTATAGGCGCTTTCATAGTAGACTTTTACTGTGCCGAGCAGAAGCTGGTCATTGAGCTTGATGGCCCCGTCCCTGAACAACACCGCGAGCGGGATCGAGAGCGTGATGCTTGGCTGAGGTGCTGCGGCTATCGAGTCCTTCGCATTAAAAATGCAGAGATAGAAGAGGACCTGACAAGAGTGTTAGAGCGTCTTGCTGCAGCTTGTCGAGAGCGCAACATCCAGCGCGAATGAAAAAACTCCCCTCTCCTGTCGGTCACGACGGGAGAGGGGCTGGGGGTGAGGGCCTCACTCCTTCAGCAGCTCTCTGGCGATGATGAGCTTTTGGATCTCGCTGGTGCCTTCATAGATGCGCGTGATGCGCGCGTCTCTATAGAGTCGCTCGACCTTATAATCTCGAATATATCCGTAGCCGCCGTGGATCTGCAGGGCTTGATCGGTCACTTCGCTGGCGATCTCGGCGGCGTAGAGCTTGGCGATCGAAGAGTCCATGATGTAGTCGAGCTTGTGGTCTTTCTTCCACGCGGCTTTATACGTCAACAGCCGGGCGGCTTCGACTTTCGCCTTCATATCGGCAAGCATGAACTGGATCGCCTGGAACTCGCTGAGAAACTTTCCGAAAGCTTTGCGCTCTTTTGAGTATTTTATTGCTTCGTCGAGTGCCGCTTGGGCGATGCCCACGGCTTGCGCGGCGATCGCAATTCTCCCGGAATTGAGCGTGACCATAGCGACCTTGAAGCCGCGGTTGAGCTCGCCCACGAGATTTTCTTTGGGGACCTTGCAGTCCTCAAAGAAGAGCTCGCACGTGCTTGTGCCCCGGATGCCCAGCTTGTCCTCTTCTTTGCCCACGGTGAACCCCGGCGTGCCTCGCTCGACGATGAAGCAGCTGACGCCGCGGTTGCCCGCGGCCGGATCAGTCAGCGCGAAGACGAGAAAGATATCGGCGAATCCGGCGCTCGTGATAAACCGCTTCGAGCCGTTCAAGATAAAATAATCGCCCTTGGCGACAGCAGTCGTCTTCATGCCCGCGGCGTCGGAGCCCGACTCCGGCTCGGTGAGCGCGAACGCCCCAAAGCGCTTGCCTGCCGCAAGATCGGGCAGATACTTTCTCTTTTGGGCTTCGTTGCCAAACTCGACCAAGAGCGTATTGCAGAGAGAATTCTGCACGCTAAACGCCGTCGAAGTCGAGGCGCACGAGCGCGACAGCTCTTCCATGACCAGCACATAGCTGAGCATATCCGCGCCGATGCCCCCGTACTCCTCGGGGACGGTCATGCCCAGATACCCCAGCTCACCAAGCTTCTTCAAGATCTCTAACGGGACGCGATGCTCACGATCTATCTCTGTCGCGATGGGCTCAAGTTCTTTGAGCGCGAACTCGCGGGCCGACTTGCGGAAGAGCTCCTGTTCGGGCGTGAGGGAGAAGTCCATAGGCACCTCGCTTGGAAGTCACTGTTGCATAGAGATTGACTGCAATTCTACAGGGACGACGGGACGATCGCCGGGGCCGACCTCGACCTGCCCGATGGCCATGACGACCTCCAGCCCCTCGATCACCCTGCCGAAGATCGCGTACTTGCCATCTAAATGTGGGGCCGGGCCTAGAGTTATATAGAACTGGCTGGTGGCGCTATCGGGGTCTTGAGCGCGGGCCATCCCCACGATCCCCGCACTGTTGTGCTTTAAGTCCGGGTGAATCTCTAATTTGATGGTCTTCTCCGAGCCGCCGCGGCCGGTCCCCGTGGGATCGCCTGTTTGGATGACGAAGCCAGCGATGACTCGGTGGAAGATCATATTCTTATAGAAGCCGCGATTGACTAGATCTATGAAGTTCTGCACAGTATTTGGGGCTTTGTCGGCAAAGAGCTCAATTTTAAATGTGCCCATGCTCGTCTCCACGATGGCCACAGGGTTGGTACTCGCGCTGGGCGGAGGTGGCGGAGGCGATAGCGGTACGCTGGGTTGCACAGTAGGCGGGGCGGAAGGAGGAGGCGGCGTCTTGGGACTTTCCGCTTGCTGTTGGGACTTCGGTCCCCCGCAGCTTATCAAGAGCATGGTGCTTACCAAGAGCACGAGAGCCAGAGCACTAATCCTCACCGTCTTGGCCTCCTTCGGATACAGATCGCTCTATCTTACGATGTTGGAGAATGTTGCGTCAAATTCACTTGACGCGGCAGCCGTTGGGCACAGGGCGCTGGAGCGTCACCAGAGCGAGCTGGGAGGAGTCATCGGTGCTGGCAGCTAGCAGCATCCCTTGCGATTCGACGCCGCGGATGACCGCGGGCTGCAGGTTCGTCACGACGACGATCTGCTTTCCAATCAGCTCTTCTGGGGTGTAGTGCTTGGCGATCCCTGCGACCAGCTGACGGCGCTCGCTTCCCAGATCTATCTGAAGCTTGAGCAGCTTCTCTGTGCCGGGGACGCGCTCCGCGCTGAGAATTGTGGCGACGCGCAGCTCGACCTTCTGAAAGTCTTCGATGGTGATCACAGTGAACCTCCTTGGTGTTGGGTGTGTCGGATCTCTTCGAGCATCTCCACGGCTCTGCGCAGATGCGGGATGACGATCGAGCCTCCCACGATCAAGGCGACATTGAACGCTTCAAAGAGCTCCTCGTCGGTGACGCCGAGCTTGGCGCATTGCACTAAATGATACGAGATGCAATCGTCGCAGCGCAAGACCATAGAGGCGACTAAGCCTAAAAGCTCTTTGGTCTTCGCGGGGAGCGCTCCATCGTGGTAAGCTTGGGAGTCGAGCGCGAAGAACCTCTTGATCTGAAGGTTCCCCTGGGCGAGGATCTTCTCGTTCATCTTCTGGCGGAACTCTTGGAAGCTTTGGAGCCGACCGGGCATATGACCTCCTT
>Ga0197143_1002089_pt1 | contig 15463 bp, 9 predicted proteins | sample GBS70_MetaG_FD_148603 | JGI IMG/M metagenome (GOLD analysis project Ga0197143, IMG submission 148603) | Sediment microbial communities from Great Boiling Springs, Gerlach, Nevada, United States - GBS 70_MetaG | ecosystem: Environmental > Aquatic > Thermal springs > Hot (42-90C) > Sediment...
TTCAACAGTGAGGGTTATCAGATAATCTCCGGGGCTTTCATATATATGTGATGGACTAAAAATGGTTGATGTAGTTCCATCTCCGAAATCCCAGACCACAGATACTATGTTTCCAGAAGACATATTAAGTGGCTCAACAGGAATTTTATTTCCGTATTTATCAAGATGACATGTATTTCCCACAATGAAATTTGCAACAGGGGAATTCAAAACCTCAATGGATGTTTCTGCGCTTGTGCCACAACCGTTAGCATCGGACAGAAATAGGCGAATAGTGTATTCTCCTGGTGATAAATATGTAACCCTGGGGGACGGAGATGTTGATGTTATTCCATTTCCGAAGTCCCATAGATATTGGTAAGGAGGGGTTCCTCCGCCGACTAATGCTCCAAATTCAACTTCTCCAGGACCACACCTTGCTTGAGGAGATATTATTGAAAAAATCGTTGGAACAGGAAGGATTTTAACAATATCTTTATAAGTTGACCCACATCCTGCATCGCTCGTGACGGATAAAGATACTTCATATGACCCATCATGGGAAAAAGTATGTGATGGATTTTTTAAATCCGATATATTTCCATCCCCGAAATTCCATAACCAGCTTGTAACAGGACCAGTTGACCCATCATAAAAATTAACAGTTATGTAGTTTCCGTCCATGTCCTTTAAGCAGGTTGGAGGCGGAGGCGCAAAATAGGCATGCACAGAAGGATTTACATAAACTGTTACGGAATCCGTAAAAGAGCATCCTGTGTTTTTGTCCTGGACTGTTAGAGTATATGTTATAGTTTCTGCTGGGTGGGCAAGGGTAATCGGAGAATACGGGTCCTCAAGTCCGGTTTCAGGATTCCAGAAATATAAATAATCTGAATCTCCTTCAGTTCCTATTTCTACGCTTTCACCACTACATATCACCTTATCATTTCCTGCATTCCCGGCAGGAATGGGATTTACTTTTACATCAATTTTCTTTATGAGGCTCATTCCGGTTCTTTTATCAGTGACCTTTAAATAAATTTCCCCATCCCTTTCTCCCCTTATTATCTGAAATGGAGAATTCGGGTCTGAAAAGATGTCATCTGAAAGCCATTCATAAGAGAACCTCTCAGTATCAACAGGCTGTGGTGATATTTGAAACTCCTCACCCTCGCATAAGGTTACTTTTTCCGGCAATTCAAAAGTTGGAATATGGGGAGCGAGCGGGGGATTTCCTTCACATCCAATGATTAAAATTCCTGCTCCCACAATCCATTTTTTCATAATAAAATTATATCATAATATGCTGGTTTTTGCAAGAAAACTCCTTGCTTATTTTATTCCGAATGCTGAATCCATGCATAAATTTTCTTTTTCATCCATCTCTCCTTAACTTCCTCACAGAAAGCGCTGAGAAGTGATTCGGTATTTTGGTCTTCCTCATTTGAATAAACAAGGGTGACAACCGGAATATTATATCTTTCTTTTATCTTTTCTACTATAGCAGAAGATGCTGAACCAACCATGCAGTTGAAGCATGTGGCATTTATTATTCCATCTACTCCCTTTTCTGCAAAGTGAACCATCTTTGCTACATTCAAGTAGAAGAGTTCGTTTTCGTAGTTTTCGGTAAATCCATCTGTCAATTTTTCTAATTCTCTGAATGAAGAAGGCTCGTCGTATTTTTCCAGCACATCTTTTACCTCTGCCTGGAATTTCTTTAATTCAAGTTCTTTTCTGAGAAGGAGGATTGAATATAAAAGAATTTTTCCTAACTTTCTGTGTTTAATGGAAAGATAAAAGTTTTTGTAAATTCCAAAATCTATTATGTCTATCTCAAAAGGCGAAGGAACGCCAACAATTCCCCTTTCAGCAAGTGTGTTAAAGAGGTCAAAGTTTGCCGCACGGTTTACCCTCGTATAAATGTCTCCTGCAATCCCAACATGAGGCATTTCCGTCCTTTTTAACTTTATTCCTTTTAATTCTTCTACACATTTTTTGAATTCGTTAAATATATTTCCTGATTCTGTAGCTCTTTCCATTGACTTCAGGCATTTTTTATACACATTTAACACACTACCTTTTTCCATCTCAAAGGGTCTTATTAAACACATCAATTTGTGCAGGAGGTCAATTGCATACAGAGATTTGTAAAAGTTTTCCGCCTTTTTCATACCGCCTATGAGGTTTACAAATTCATCGCCGTGAGGAGTAAACACCACAACATCCCGAACGCCCATTTTTTTAAGAAATATGTTCATCCCTGTTCCATATTGATTGAGAAGGCATGGTATTCTTGTGCCGGGGAAGAAAAATACAAAGGGTGCTTTTTCTTTGGTTACAAGATTGATAAGGTCCCCGAGTAGAATAGAATACGCATGACATTCTTTCCCCGATGAATTTTGTTCACCAATTTTTTTTATCGTTTGGTCGGGTGGAGGAAGAACCCGGGCTTCTATTCCAGCGTTTCTAAGGGCTCCACTGAAAGCAAAGGCGTGGTCTGCAAAGTAAGGTATGTAAACCTTCATTTTTTTCATATCTTCCGGACCCAAAAAAATCCTTTTCGGAAGGCTCACAAATACCTTCTTTTTTTCTATTCCTTTTTCTTTGAGGAGGTCATGAAACGCTTCAAGTCTTGTTATAAGCCCCGCTTCTCCTCTGTGCTCATCAAATTCAAGAAATAAATGTGGATAATCCCCAAGAATTTCTTCAAAAACCTTGTGAGTAAATGCATCAACTCCACACCCGTAGTTGGAAAGAATAATTGGATAAATTCCTCTTTTACTTATTGTCTCAGCAAGCGTTTGCAGTCCTTCTTTTGAGTATTTCCAGATGAAGAGTTCATCTTTAAATCCGGTTTTTAGAAAGTTCATCGGTATTGCATTGAAGCCAATCTTTTTGAGATGTGAAAAGAGGGTAAGGTTGAGGTATGGGTCGTAGATGTTGTATGGTCTTCCAATTATTGCAACCGGAATCCCTTCTTTTTTAAGAATTTCTTCTGCCCTTCTCCTCATTCTTTCTTCAAATTTTTGCTGAGCACTTACTGCTATTTTATAGGCGTTTTTGATAATTCCTCGTGAAATATGAAGTTTTTCAGAATACTTATTAAACTCTTCAACTATATGTTTCTCATCAAAAGACGAAATAACAGGGGTAAGAAATTTTTTATTTTGCTTCAACATGTAAGGAAGCGATTGAGTATACGGGCAGGTAAATTCCTTTTCTCCGAAGGAATTAATTGCTGGCAGAAAAACGAAGTCTGCCCTTTCCATCAACCATGAAACATGACCTGCTGTAAATTTTATTGGAAGGCATGTTACGGTCTGAAGAAGATTACTGCTTTTGAGGAGCACCTCTTTTGAAGAGGGGGGAGACAAAATTGTGCGAAAACCAAGTGATTGAAAAAAGGTGGTCCAGAAGGGAAGCGCTGCCATGACAGAGGATGCTCTTGGTATTCCAATTGTTCTGGAGGTAAAAAAAGGTGTTTCTTTATCAAAAAATTTTTCTACTTCTTTCACCCATTCTTCTGCAAGGTCAAATCCCTTAACCGCTTTTACTTTCTTTCCAGAAGTATATCTTTCACAGGTGTCTCCGAAAAAGGCATATTCCTTTTCTGAGATTTTTACTACGCTTACATCGCAACAATTTGCACATTGTTTGCATTCAAAACTTTTCATCAAAGGAATTTTTTCAGGAAATCTAAATTTGCTCTTGCTTTTTACCAGTTCTTTTGCGAGTAATGCTGCTCCTATTGCTCCGGAAAGGCGATTGTATGGATGGACATTAACTTCTTTTCCAAGCACCATCTCAAAGGCACTTACCACAGCATCGTTTGACGCCACTCCACCCTGAAAGATGATTTTTTTGCCAATTTTTCTCTTTTCAACAACCCTCTCAAGGTAGTTTTCTACAATGGCGTAACTTATTCCTGCACATATATCTTCAATTTCATCGCCCCTCGCGAGAGCGGATGAAACTGCTTTTTCCATAAAAACTGTGCAATGGCAGGAAAGAGGAGTTGGTTTTTGTGATTTAAAAGCAAAATGTGAAAAATGTTCTTTTACATCAAGATTCATGAGTGAAACCTGTTCTTCTATAAAAGAGCCGGTTCCAGCAGCGCATACTTTGTTCATTGTGAAATCTCTGAGCACCCCGTTTTCCAGGGAAATAAACTTTGAATCCTGACCACCTATTTCAAAAATTGTGTCCGCATCCGGAAAGAAAAAAAGAGTTCCTTTCATTTGGCATATGATTTCGTTCTTTACAATATCTGCATTTAAATAAGCCTGTGCGAGATATCTCCCACTTCCTGTAGTTCCACATCCGAGAACCCTCAACCCCTTTTTGAACCTTTTTCTTATTTCCTTAAACCCTTCATTTATTACCTCAATTGGAGCTCCTCTTGTTGGAAGATAAACCGAAGAAAGGAGGTTACCTTCTTTGTCCACAACTACTATGTTTGTGCTGACAGAACCAACATCAACCCCTATATATCCTTCTTTTTCTTCCTCAAATTCATCCTCTGGTTCGGGCAATCTTTTCTTGTTTACTCTTTTAAGGGGCAGATAAAATGATATCTGGCTCTGGAATTGGTCCCCCATAATGTTATCTAACAGGAAAGAAATATCTATTTCTTCTACATCTTCTGAAAGGTAACATGCTCCAAGAGCAGGTTCAAAACCGGGAATTGGGGAGCTATATATCTCTTCTAATTTCAGGAGTTCTTTAAGTGCCCTTATAATTCCTTTGTTCTGACTGCATCCACCGGCAATGAAAAGGGGAGGGGTTATTTCTTTTCCCTTCAAGAGATTAGAAATCAGATTCATTGCCATGGAATAACACAGCCCGTATGCTATTTCCTCCAGCGGAATACCCTTTTGCTGGAGGTGTATCATGTCTGATTTTGCAAAAACCGCACATCTTCCAGCCACTTTGGCAGGTTTTAAGGCTTTTGAAGCCAGTTCGGAGAATTCATCAAGACTCTTTTTCAACCTTCCGGCTTGCTGTTCTATAAAAAGCCCTGTTCCCGAAGCACACTGCTCAATTATTGAAAAATCCTCTGTTTCTCCTTCATTTCCTATTTTGAGAAACTTCGCTCTTTCTCCACCAATTTCAATCGCACTCTTTGTATCTTCCTTAAGGAGCATCACAGCTTTTTTTAGAGACCTGAACGGGTCAATTTTTTTAGCCCCGGGTATTTCAAAATTTATTGTCATAACTTTCCCTTTTAAAATTTTCATGGAAAGAAGGGTTTTAAGAATGCTTTCAAGTGATTTTTTAAATGTTATATTTCCACCGACACTCCATTTTTTTACAATTTTCTCTCCATCGTGTAATAGAACCTTTGTTCTGATGGCTCCTCTGTCAATTGCTATAAGCATGAATTTATTAAAACACAGTAAAAACTTTTTTCAAAAATTCGGAATTTTTTTGTGGTCCCACCTCTAATTTTTGCTCAAGAACTTCTACATTTCTTGCCCAATTTTATAAAAAATATCCTTCAACTTTTTTTTCAAATTCACCAAACCATTTTAAGACATATTTTTTGTCAATCTTTTTGTTTTTCATCAATACTGATTTCAAATCCTCAACATCCCTTTCTCTTCTGGCTATTATTTTGTGAATTATAAGGTCTTCAACCAAAACATAATTAACATAAGAAGCCTCAACCTTCACCTTATTTACCCTTTTTAATGCTTTTATTTCGTAGTCAGAAAAGGAAAAAAGCAAATCAATCCTTCAGTCCGTTTTCTCATCAAGAAGTGGTAAAACCTTTGTTTCTTTTACAAAACTATAAGGCTCCTGATTTTTATTTTCAATTTCAAGAACCCTCTTGTTTACAAAAGGTGAATCAGGGGGTTCAAAACAGGATTCCATATTTTTTCACCAAAAAACTTTTCAACTTGTTCATTTTTTCCTTAGAATTATGACTAAAAGCTTCTATTTTTGTAAAATTTATTTTATGAAACTTCCAGTTATTGCAATAGTCGGGAGACCGAATACGGGCAAATCCACCCTTTTTAATAGAATCCTGGGAAAAAGAAAGGCAATAGTTGATGACATTCCAGGAGTTACGAGGGACTGGCTCACAGCGGAGGTAGAATGGAAGAAAAAGAGGTTTATCCTTGTTGATACAGGTGGATTTGACCCCGGTTCTAAAGAGGAAATTGGAAATCTCGTTTACCTTCAGACTCAAAGGGCGATTGAAGAGTCAGATGCGGTCATAATGCTTATGGATGGAAAGGAGGGGGTAAATCCACTTGATAAAGAACTCTGTGATTATCTGAGAGGGAAAAAAATGACAATTTATGCAGTGAACAAGATGGATGCAAAGGAAGCAAAGAATCAATTCTATGAATTTTATTCTCTTGGGGTTGAGAAAATTTTCCCAGTATCTGCTGAACATAACACAGGAATTGATGAACTTCTGGATGAGGTTGTAAAAAACTTACCGGATGTGGAAGAGGAAGAGACTTCATACGTAAGAAAAATTGCAATTATTGGAAGACCAAATGTTGGAAAGTCATCCATAATGAACAGGCTTCTTGGAAAAGAGAGGACAATTGTTACACCGGTTCCAGGAACAACGAGGGACGCGATAGAAGAGGAATTTGAGTGGAAAGGTAAAAAATATATTCTCGTTGATACAGCAGGAATAAGGAGAAAGAGTCGTGTTGAAAGGGGAATTGAATTTTTCTCTGTTCAGAGGGCAATAGATTCAATAAATAATGCGGGGATAGTGATTTTGATTGTTGACATTTTTGAAGGGATTGTTCAGCAAGACCTTAAACTCCTTTCATTATCCCTTGAAAGGGGAAAGGGAGTATGTATCGCCCTTAATAAGGCTGACCTTATCACAAAAAGTCAGAGGAAAAAAATTTTGCAGTTGACAAAAGAAACCTTAAAATTTGCAGATTTTGTTCCATATACTTTTACCTCTGCTATTACCGGTGAGGGAATAAATGAACTGATGGGAATTGTTTCGTTGATAGAGGAAGAAATGAAAAAGAAGGTTCGCACTTCACTGCTCAATCAGTGGTTGAGGGAGGTCATAAAAAATACTCCGCCACCCAAGGTTGAGGGAAAAAGGGGATTTGTCCTTTATTATTCGGTTCAAACATCATCATATCCTCCTTCCTTTTTGCTTTTCTGTAATGAGCCATCTCTCTTAACAGAGGAATACAGGTCCTTCCTTGAAAGAAAGATAAGAGAGAGATTTCCTTTTACGGGTCTTCCTATTGTTTTGAGAGTTAAAAAGTCCGTTTAAAATCCCCAAAATCCACCTTTGCATAATTTATTTCTTCTATGATAAAATAAAAAAATGAAGATTCTTATCCTTTCTTTTCTTCTTTTTCAGGAAAATAATTTCTGCCTCTCCCTTTATCACTTCAACATCCAGTATGTTCCTGGTGGACTTGAGGGATATTTCAAAACCATTTTCAATATTGACATTCCAGAGATAGAATTGAACCATGAGGAGGTTGAGGAAAGGATTATAAAGGAAAGTTTTGAGCCTCTTCTTGATATATACCTTCAAAATCCTTCATGGGGAGCAGATATTGAGCTTCAGGGGTATATGATAGAGGTGATGAAAAATAGATTTCCAGAGGTTTTATCAAAATTGAAAATCCTTGTTGAAAGGGACCAAATAGACCTCATAAGCATTCACTACTCAGACCAGCTCTTTCTTGCCTATCCCATTGAAGATATGGAATGGTCTTTAAAGATAAATGAGGAAATAATAAAATCGGCGGGACTCAAGTTGTCGCCTGTAATTTTTGCCCAGGAAGGGCAGACCGGGGAAGGGGTCTTCAAATTCCTCAAAAATTATGGTTACAAAATCCTCATTGTGCCAGCTGGACTCTTTGAGTTTTTACATGGTATCACGGATGTAAAACCCATTTATTCTATTGATGATGGATATGCCCTTATCGGAGGTAGGGATGTTGAAGGGGAGATAAAGGTTAAATGGACATTTTTTGATGATGGAGAGCTTGCAGTTACAGGGGGAGCAAATCCTTATTTTGGAACAGAATTTAAAAAGAATGAAGATGCCATAAAGGAAATAGTTTCAAAATTAAAAAGCCTTGAAGTGGCAGGATGCAGAATATCAAAAATAAGCACTTTTGTTGAAGAAATAACATCCATATACTCTCCCCCAAAAATTCCATCACTTATTGATGGAACATGGCATCCTGAAAGGAGTTTAAACATGTTCCGCTGGATGGGAGGAGAAGGAGAGTTTGCCACACAGATAGATGAGAAGGACAACGAAGTTCTTACGAAGAATTATAAAGCCTCTCTTCTTGTAAGGGCTGCAGAAATTTTGATTAATGAAAAGGGCAGATTTGAGCTATCTTCAAAGCTTGAAGAGGCTAAAAAGAAACTTCTTCTTGCCGAGGTAAGCGATTCAACAGGATGGAATCCATGGACAAATGAGATAAATTACAGTCTTGAAAATGCAGAAATTGCTGAAAAACTCGCTAAAGAGATTATAAAGGAGATTGGAGAGTCTTTTTATATCTCTTTAAAAGAGAGAAAAAGCATTAATTCCTATAAAGAATTAAAAATCAGAGAAGAAAAGTTCCCGGTTCCATATACAGTGTGGGCAGAGGGATATACTTATAAAACAATGGAAAGGAAATATGAAGGAATAGACGCATGGAAGATAGAAGTATACTTTTTCCCCGATGAAAGAACCAAAAGGGATTTCAGAAGTATAAAAATTACTTTTCCACTTTTTGAAAAAATTATTGAGTATACCCCTGCGTTATCAAGGGAAGTGGTTTCCTGTAATGGAGACGATTTTTCATTTAAAAGAATTGGATTGTCACTTTATAATGGACTCACAGGAATTGGAAATGGGTATTACATAATAAAAGATATAAACACCGTTCACCTTGCAGGAATAATTGACTTTGAAAATAATGTTCTTGAATTTATAGATGAAACAGAAGACGAGCCCGAATTTTTTGCTTTCATACTTTTTAAGGGAGATAAGGAAAATGCTCTATCTCTTGCTGAAGGAACAAACAATTATCCTGTTTTGAAATTTAAAGAAGAAGGATGCGGATGCTCTCAGAGCAATTCCTCTGGTTTCTTCCCACTTATTGTTTCTTTTTTAATACTCATATTTTTTAAGGAACTGAGGGGATTCCTTCTTTCGCCGTTTCAATAAACTTTCTCCACATTCTGTAGCCCTCAGGACTTTCAAAAAGGGCGAAATGCCCATAGTTTTCAAACTGCACAGCAATTCCTGTGATACATCCATCATTAATTCTTATGTTGCACTCAACAGGTGGAGAAACTGGCTCTATATCTCTTATCTCAAGTCCATCATTGTGCTTTTTGACCGGTTCAAGAATTGGAATCCCTCCTGCTGTTATCATGGCATCTGCTGTTTGTGGAGGAGTATATTCATCAAGGAGTCCTTGTGATATAAACAGGTGTTTGGGAGAAGTTGATGTGATAAAGCCTATGTAGTTTACAGAATCGGCAGGGTCAAAAAATGTCTGAAAAAAATTTAGAAGTATATGAAATTCGTCTATTTTTTCTCCGGTGAGCAACTCAAGAATTGGTCGGATTTCAAATGGAAGTGTTTTGTAAAGGAGTGAATATGTAAGATAACCACCTCCTCCGGATATCACACTCGCCTTTACCCTTTCATCAATTCCCAAAAATGGAACGCCTATTATCGCCCCCTGGGAATGTCCCATGTAAAAAATTTTGTTTCTATCTAAAAATACCCTTCTTCCATCAGGAGGAAGAACTTCATTAAAATTTTCAATTAAATTTACCATCTGAGATAATTCAGAGGAAGCCTGAAGGATGTTGTCCCTCGCTGCCCTCAGGTTAAATGGATTGAAGAAAAGGAGTGGCTCAATATCATTATTACATCTTTTCCCATTTAGCAGCTGGTCAAAACTGATTCCGGCACAGCCTGCTTTTATAATGTTAAGAGCAGAGCCGTCCATGACAAAAGAATAGGCATCCCCTCCTGTTCCATGTCCATAAAGGACAACACAATAACCCCCCTCAGGAGGTTGAGAATCCGGAAGAACGAGGACAGCATTTCCATCCTCCCATCTTTGAGGAGTGATTTCGTTTTCAAAGTCAATCTCACCTCCTTCTTCAAGGTATGGAGAAATTCCTTTTTGAAAAACTCCAATTTTCAGGTGAATTTCATAGAGGTGATATCTTCCCTCAATATCATGCCTTTTATCATTGAAAATGCCTTTATAACTTATATCTTCTATTTCTGGAATCACGCCTTTTGCCGAACTTATAAGTTTTTTCAAGAAATCGGTATGTTTTCCTGTTTTAAACACGGTGATGTTCAAGATATCTTCTTCCTTTCCATAAAATTCTTCAAAAACATGTATTGCTTCAAAGTATAATTTGCATTCTTCCTCTTCCAACGAACATTTTCCCTCTATTAACTCATTTATAAATTGTGTCCTTTTTATTTCTTTTCCTTTTCCTTTTAATTTTTTTGTTATGAAAACCGAATAGATTTTGTTTTCTTTTAATGGAAATCCAGGAAATGGAAGAACAGCAAGGGTGTTTTTCGGTAGAAATTTTGTCTTTTTTGAAAAGAATTTCGTCAGGAATGGAATAGGGCTTCCATTTTGGACATCTATGAATATGATACTGCTTTCTTTAAGGACGCTCTCCTTCGGCTCTGGAAGGGTTTCTTCTGATATTTCGCCATCAAATCTAAAATAAACGGCAGAGTTTAAACCGAACCAGTTCGCCCTTGAAATAACTTTTAAATAGTCTTCAAGGATGGAATTTTTTGGGACATCAAAAAATGAAACCAGGTCAATTGAGCCATCCTTTTCAATGTAAAGATGATTTGGAAATGGGACCGATAAAAATTTTTTTGTGCTTTTTAAATTTTGGGGTTCAAATAATGCTGTGATATTTCCTTCGCATTTAAAAAGAAGGACTAAAAAAATGCTAAAACAGGTCTTCTTCACCCTTTCTTAAAACTGTGTCCCTCAAGAAATCATCCCTTGGCTCAGGATAATCTATCATATAATGAAGCCCCCTTGATTCCTTCCTCATGTATGCTGACCTTATTATAAGCTCTGCAACCAGCGCGAGATTTCTTAATTCAAGAAGTTCAACAGTAGGAACAAAATCCCAGTAATACTGATTTATCTCCTCCTGAAGCAGTTTGATTCTGTTGAATGCCCTTTTCAGTCTCTTTATAGACCTCACTATTCCAACATAGTTCCACATCAGCCATCTTATCTCAGTCCAGTTTTGAGTTATGACAACAGCCTCGTCCGGATCCGTGGCTTTTCCCGTTGACCAGTCAGGAAGATCGGCTGAAGGGATTGTCCAGTTTTTAAAATTATCCCTTGCGTGCATTGAAGCCCTGTGAGCAAAAACAAGTGCTTCTAAAAGTGAATTGCTCGCGAGCCTGTTCGCTCCGTGAAGACCTGTATGGGCTGTTTCACCTATCGCATATAGCCTTTCTATCTCTGTAGAACCGTTCATATCAACACATATTCCTCCACACATGTAGTGTGATGCCGGGGTTACAGGAATAGGGTCTTTTGTCATATCTATTCCCAATCTGAGCAGGGTTTCGTATATGTTCGGAAACCTCCTTTTTAAAAAATTGGAATCAAGATGGGTCATATCAAGATAAACAAATCTCTCCCCGCTTTTTTTAAGCTCCGAGTCTATCGCTCTCGCCACCACATCCCTTGGAGCGAGTTCCTTCATTGGATGATATTTGTGCATAAAAGGGGTCCCATCTTTTGTTTTCAAAATTCCCCCTTCGCCTCGTAGTGCTTCAGATATGAGAAAACTTCTCTCAATGGGATGATAAAGACAGGTAGGATGGAACTGGATGAATTCCATGTTTGCTACAGGAACACCAGCTCGATATGCTATTGCCACACCATCACCTGTTGATGTGTCAGGATTGGTAGTTACAAGATAAACCTTTCCACTACCTCCGGTGGCAAGAAATGTTGCCTTTGCAAGAACTGTAAGAACTTCCCCCGACTTTGAATTCAACACATAAGCCCCATAACATTTATTTCTTCCTTTCTTTTCAATAAATTTGTGATGGGTGATAAGGTCGATACATATATGGTTTTCAAGGACTTGAATGTTTTTCTTGTTTTGAATTTTGTCAAAAAGAACATTTTGAATCTCCCTTCCAGTTATGTCTCCCGCATGAAGAACCCTCCTTTTTGAATGCCCTCCCTCCATTCCGAGGTCAAACTCCTTTTCACCTGATGAGGTTTCTTTTACTTCAAACCTTACCCCCAGTTCCATAAGCTCCATCACCCTTTGAGGACCTTCTTTGACTACGCTTTCAACAACTTCTTTCTTGCATAACCCTGCTCCTGTCCTCAGCGTATCATTTATGTGAAGTTCAAATGAATCTTCATGACTTACAACTGCTGCTACCCCTCCCTGTGCCCTGTAACTTGATGAATCATAAATACTTCTTTTTGTTATAAAAAGGACATCTCCATATTGGGATAGTTTGAGGGAAGCCATAGTGCCTGCTATTCCTGTTCCAACAACCAAAAAATCTGTATAAACCTTCATATCTTATTCATTACCACTCCCGAAAAACTTTTTCAAGGATTACAGCACATAAGTTTTGACATTTCAATTTTAATAGTATAAAATTTAAAAATATGGCAACAATAGGAATAGATTTAGGAACTACTAACTCGGTGGTAGCCTCGGTTGTAGGGGGAACGCCGGTAGTTATAAAGAGCAAGGAGGGATATAATCTAACCCCTTCCGTGTTTGCTATTACATCAAAAAATAGAAAACTTGCAGGACACTTAGCAAAAAGACAGGCTATACTTAATCCAGAAAGAACTATATGGGGAATAAAAAGACTGATGGGAAAGAGGTTTGATTCCCCAGAGTGTAAAATGCTCAGGGAGAAATATCCTTATAAAATTGTTGCGGATGAAAAAGGCTTTGCAACAGTTAAAATTGGAGATAGAAATTATTCTCCCCAGGAGATTTCCGCGTTTATACTCGTTGAATTAAAAAGGGTTGCGGAGGAATACTTCGGAGAAGAAGTTAAAAAGGCAATAGTGACAGTCCCTGCTCATTTCAATGATAACCAGAGGCAGGCAACTAAGGAAGCTGCCCAGCTTGCAGGTCTTGAGTTACTGAAGATAATAAATGAACCAACTGCTTCAGCACTTGCTTATGGTTTCAGATGGACTAAAGAGAAAAAAATAGTGGCTGTTTATGACCTCGGTGGAGGGACATTTGACATATCAATCCTTCAGATAGGAGAGGGAATATACGAAGTTCTTGCCACTTCAGGTGATACATTCCTCGGGGGAGATGATTTTGACGCCAGGATAGTTGACCTTCTTGCAGAGCATTTGAAAAAGGAAACAGGGGTTGATATATATGGAGACCCGATGGGTCTCCAGCGCTTAAAGGACGCAGCCGAAAAGGCAAAAATTGAACTTTCTACAAGGGAAGAAACGGTGGTAAATTTGCCTTTTATTTCCTCATCAGGGAAGGAGCCGGTTCATCTCATTCGTCCCATAAAAAGAGCGGAACTTGAGGCAATAACATACGACCTTGTGGAGAGGACAATCGGCATATGTTATAAAACGATTCAGGATGCTGGAATAAAAATAGATGATATAGACGATGTTCTTCTTGTGGGAGGGATGACGAGGATGCCTCTTGTGAGGAGAAAGGTTGAGCAATTTTTTGGAAAGCCTCCTGCAAGAGGAGTTCATCCCGATGAGGCTGTTGCTATTGGGGCTGCTATAGAGGCAGATGCTCTTGAAAAAAGGTCGGCAGAGGTTCTCCTTATAGATGTAACCCCTATTTCTTTGGGCATTGCTGTCAGAGGCGGGGTTTTTCACAAAATTATAGAGAGAAATACGAAGATTCCTGTAAAAAGGGTGGAGAAATTTACTACCTCAAGGGATAATCAGGATAAGGTTATAATAATGATTTTTCAGGGGGAAAGTTCAAAAGCAGAGCAGAACGAGCTTCTTGGTGAGTTTGTTCTTTCAGGAATAAGACCCGCACCCGCCGGTGTTCCGGAGATAGAAGTAGAATTTGAAGTTGACCACAGTGGAGTGGTTAATGTTTCTGCAAGGGATGTGTTAACGGGTGTGGCTCAATTCATAAGTGTGCACCAGCATGTGAGCCTTGATGAGAAAAGGAGAAAATTCGCAGAGGAGGAGTTGAGGGAATTTGAAATTTCTTTAAAGGAAAGATGGTAACTGAAAAAATAAAAATTCTACTTCAGGAAGGTCTTGATTTATACGGATTCGGGAAGGTAAAAGAGGCTGTTGAGAAATGGAAGGAAGTTCTTGAATTAGACCCTGGAAATCTGCTCGCCATGGATTACCTTCATTCAGCAGGTGTGGATGTTGATGAACTTTTTGAGAAGGAGGAAAAAAAAGAAGACATTCATGATTTATTAAAAAGTGGGAAGACAATGGAAGCTTATGAAAGGCTTATCAGGGAGGAAAGGGATTCCCTTTACAAAATATGCCTTTTTGAACTTGTTCGGTATCATTTAGACATAGAACTGAGAAAAAAATACTTAAAAGGAAAAGTTGTGCCCCAGAGACTTGTAATGGAAAGGGAACTCATAAGAAAAGCTCTCACGCCAGCAGATGCATTTATAGCCTCTCAGATTGATGGTAAACTTACAGTAGAAGACCTGATTGACATTACCGATATGAACGAGCTTGAATTATGCATGAGCCTTTCAAGACTTGAGCGGGAGGGAATAATAAAGGTATGATAGAAAGGGAAAAGACATTTTTACATTTTTTACCATTTGCCATTTTTGTTCTAAATGAGAAAAATGAGGTAATTTATAATAATCCTAAAGCAGAAGAAGTTTTCAACAGGCGGTTTGGAAGCGATGAGAAGTTTTCTATAAAAGATATTCTTTCAGAGGAAAATTTAAAGATATTTTCCTTCGTTGCGGGAAAGGTGAGGACAAAAAATGAACCTGCCTCATTTATGGTTCAGGAAGAGGAAAAATTTTTTGAACTTTTTCTTTCACCAATTCAAAAAGAGAAAGATGTAATAGGTCTTATTATGACAGTTATTGACCAGACTGAAAGTATGAAGTCCACCTTTACAAAATTGTCATTTATTCAAAGTATGTTTAGCGAAACTGAAGCACTCCTTGAAAACCTTAAAAATTCTTTAAATAATCCATCAGATATCCAAACATTTCTTAAAAAATTGGAAGATAATATAATCAGCATAAAAAAGGGACTCAAAACTTTTTCTGAAAATAGAGGAAGGGCTGAGCTTAAGTATGTGGTCAAGGGGATAATAGATGAAATAAAAGATGAATTTTTAAAAAGGGGGATAAGTATAAACTATCGTTCAACTCCCTCTTCCCCGAGCGTTTTTTTAAACAGAGAGCAGTTTGAGAATTTTTTAATTTTTTTGTTAAAGGAAATGGCAGTGAAGGGAGAGAATATATGGGTTGCAG
>Ga0197143_1002090_pt1 | contig 15456 bp, 11 predicted proteins | sample GBS70_MetaG_FD_148603 | JGI IMG/M metagenome (GOLD analysis project Ga0197143, IMG submission 148603) | Sediment microbial communities from Great Boiling Springs, Gerlach, Nevada, United States - GBS 70_MetaG | ecosystem: Environmental > Aquatic > Thermal springs > Hot (42-90C) > Sediment...
TTTGTAAAGATACACACAGATTTAGTAAACAAAATTAAAAAACCTGATCTTATGCTAGGATGGGCAAAACTACCTTATGAAAATTTTCAAGTAAAAGAAATACTAAAGATGGTTTCTAAAGTGAAAAACAAGTTTGATACGCTTTTAGTTTTAGGTATTGGTGGTTCTGCATTAGGAAATATAGCGTTACAAACTGCATTAAAAGATAAATTTTGGAACAATTTGACAAAAAGTCAAAGAAAAGGATATTTAAAACTTTATGTTTTTGACAATGTTGACCCTGACACAGCAAAAAGTTTGTTAAGAGAACTTGATTTAAGAAAAACAATAATAAATGTTATTTCAAAAGCAGGTGATACTGCTGAAACACTTGCTACATTTTTTATATTTTATAACGAGCTTGTAAAAAAAGTTGGCCAAAAAAAAGCTAAAGAGCATATAATAATAACTACCGGACCAAAAACAGGGTTCTTAAGAGAACTCGTAAATAAAGGTTATTCAAAATATGACTTTATAATTCCAGAAAATGTTGGAGGTAGGTTTTCAGTTTTATCTCCTGTAGGACTTGTTTCTGCTGCATTAACAGGAATAAACATAAAAAAACTCCTCTTAGGTGCAAAAACTATGGCTGATAAATACAAAGTTTTAGAAACAAATGTTAAGCCAGAGGAAATGTTTGAAAACGAAGCGTTTATTTTTGCATTAATAAACTATCTTTTATACCAAAAAGGAAAACACATTTGTGTAATGATGCCATATTCTGACAGGTTATATGGTTTTGCTGACTGGTTTAGACAACTTTGGGCTGAAAGTTTAGGGAAAGAAAAAGACAACAATGGACAAATTGTCAATATAGGTCCAACACCAATAAAAGCGTTAGGTGTCACTGACCAACATTCTCAACTACAACTTTACCGCGAAGGACCTTATGATAAAATTATTGTGTTTTTATCAGTTGAAAAATTTGGTTGTGAAATAAAGATACCAAAGTTTAAAGAAGAACATTATTTATGTGGACATACATTAAATGAACTTTTTAAATCAGAAGAAAAAGCAACAGTTGCTTCATTAACACAGGCTAAAAGACCAAACTTAACAATTACTCTACCAAAAATTGATGAAGAACATATAGGACAACTTATCTATATGTTAGAACTTGCAACAGGATACGCAGGCGAATTGTTTAACATTGATGCATATAACCAGCCAGGAGTTGTCTTAGGGAAAAATTATACTTACGCATTATTCGGTAGAACTGGATACGAAAAATACTTAGAAGAACTCAAAAAATTTAGTTGATATCAAAACTTAAAATATACTTTTAATCCTGCGTTTATACCACTGTAATCAGCAGGAATTACTTTATCTTCTTCATCTTTCAAAATATCACCTTTTTTAACCTCTGCTTCTTCTACATCTTTTGTTGCTTTTAATTCATCAATTTTTGCTATCCTATAACCAAAATTGAATCCAATACCAACATTTTCAGAAATAGTATAGTTTATACCTAAAGAAATATTTGTTGTAAATCCTTCCCCTTCATATGGAACTTCATACTTTTGAGATGTTCCTTCTTCTATTCCTTCTGCTTCAGTATTTATTATAAAACTTGCTAATGCATAACCTAAATATAGACCACCTGAAAATGTAAGTTTGTCAGAAATAGGAAATGAATATAATCCACCAATCATCGGCAAAATTAAATATGTTTTACCAATGTATTTAAGTTTAAAAGATTGTGGTACTTCAAATAGCAATATTGACCCTTCAGCAGAAACTTCTGCTGGAAAACAATTTAAATATCCTATTTTAGGACCTATCGACAAATTAGGTATTACTTCATATCCTAAACCTAAAGAAACAAAAACACCATTGCTAAATTTAGTTAAAGATGAGCTAGCAGTTCCACCCATATTTTTAACATATTCAACAATTTGGTCTAGATTTGATTTTCCGTCTTCTAACTCTTTATTTATATCCTTCATATCAACTGTAGCATATTCAGCTGATACATCAAGTTTTATTTTTTGTGCGTATATTATTCCAACTAAACTTATAAGAGTAACTATAACAAGAATTTTTTTCATATTTTACCCTCCTTAATGAAGAGTTATATTAGTCATTTTGTCTCTTTTGGAAGGTTTTAAAAATTTTATCCCGCCCTTTGCGGGATTTATCACCCCCTTCCCCTTCCATAGATTAAAGAGACAAAATTTTTTTAAAAAATACAAAAAAACAAAAATTTTTGTCAAGAATATAAAGAAATTTTTTCAACAAACATGTTTAAACAGCAAACTTAAAAGTTTGTCCTACATTTTTTTTAATTTTTTACTAATAACTACTGTTCTCTAAATTTCATCCTCGTGGATGATATTTTTTATGCAACTCTTTTAGATGTTGGCGGTCAACTTGTGTATAAATTTGTGTTGTAGAAATATCAGAGTGTCCTAAAAGTTCTTGAACAACTCTCAAGTCAGCACCGTATTTTAACATATGTGTTGCAAACGAATGTCTTAATGTATGTGGAGAAACATTTTTTTGTATCCCTGCTTGTTTAACATAATTTTTAAGCTGTTCCCAAAAATCAATCCTTGAAATAGGTCTTCCAAGTTTTGATAAAAAGACAAATTTTTCATATTCTTTATTTATCTTGCCAGCAAATTTTTTATCTCTTAATTTTATCCATTCTTTTAATACTTCTACACTTTTTTTGTTTAACAAAACTATCCTTTCTTTCCCACCTTTGCCAATAACACGAATAAACCTATTTTTTAAATCTAACTGGTCAAATGTTAAATTAACCAGTTCTGACACGCGCAACCCTGTAGCATATAAAACTTCAATCATCGCTTTATTTCTTATATCGTTAAACTTTTTTGGTTTAAAACTTAATAGTTTGTCAACTTCTTCAACAGTAAGCACCATAGGAAGTTTCCTTTGTAGTTTCGGTCTCATCATACCTTCTACAGGGTTATTAGTAGTAATATTTTCAGAAATAAGAAACTTATGAAATTGTGTAACACATGAAGATTTTCTATAAATAGAATTAGATTTAAGATTTTGTTGTTTTAATTGCCACAAAAATTCTGTTATATCTTCTGAAGAAACATTATGTATTGTCTTATTTATTTTTTTAAGGAAAGAAAAGTATTGTTTAAGATCATTTTTATATGCAGAGATTGTATTTTCACTTAATCCTTTTTCAAATTGTAAAAACTTTATAAATTCATCAATAAATAATTGTTCCTGTTTCATCTATACGGCGAAGTTTTTTATACAGATCTTCTTCAGTTTTAATATTTTCTTTTAAATACTTAATCTGTCTTTTTATTGCAATAAGATATAAATTTTTGTTTATTCTATATCTTTTCTGAAAATGTATTTTAGCATATTTGTACACGCTATTATAATCTTTTTTTAATTTTTTAAAAACAAGACTATAAAACTGTGGTGTTTTAAAAAATAAATCAAGTTCAGAACTATAAAAAGTAATACCTCCTTCTTTAAACTCTTTATAAAGAAACAACAATTTCTCAAGATATGTCCTTGAAGACATTTGTCCTAAAAAATCAGCAGTTGAAATCATACAGGCAAGGGTTTGTTCATCTTTATCTTTGAATTTAATTTTAGAAATATCAATATTAACTTCTGTTGACAAAATAAATTTTTTAACTAATTCTATTTCTTTTTTATTTAAACTTTTTTTCTCACTAAAATAATCTTCTGCTATCTCAATGCTTCTATAAACATGTACTTTGGTATATCTTGCACCAGTAGGTTCTACATCATCAATTCTTTGCAGATATCCTATATCATGAAAAATTGCTGCAATTAATACAAGCTTTACTTTCAAAACATGAAATTTTTTTTGTGGATTCTTCAAATTGTATCCATCAATTAATCTTGACAAAGCAAGTATAACATCTGTTGTATGTTGTATATCATGAAATTTTACATCACATTTTTTATATTTTGGATTTCGTCCTTCCATTAGATCAATATAATCTTCAAAAATTTTTCTTAATAATAAAAATTCTGAGATAGGATAATGATATATAAAATTATTTTTAACTTCTTCAAATACAGCGTAAGGCGAGTTATGTTTGACAAGTTGGTCTAACCTTATATCAGATTTATTACTCACATTTTTCTCTCTGACAACTTTAATATAAGCTTACTATATAAATCTAAAAACAATTTTAATGGAAACCCTACCACGTTATAATAACATCCAATAATTTTTTTAACAAACCTATCATTCTTTTGTTGAACAGCATAAGAACCTGCTTTATCTAAATGTTTAGCAGAAAGAATTTTTATTTGTTTCTCAGACAATTTATTTGTATAAACAATAGATTCTTCTACTCCTGAAAAAATTAAACTTTTTTTAGGGTAGTACAAACAAAGGCCACTTAAAACTTTGTGTTTTGTATTTGACAATTTTCTAAGAATAACTTCTGCTTCTTTTTTATTTTGTGGTTTACCAATAATTTCATTTCCTAAAACAACTATAGTATCACAACCAATGATAATATAATCTTTATAATCTTCTTTTAAACTTTTAGCTTTGTTTTCAGCAATTTGTATAACAAACTTTTCTGGCTCACAATGATTTTTTATTTTAGGCTCATGATATTTATGAGGACAAACTTCAAAATTTAATCCTAACCATGAAAGTATTTCTATTCTTCTTTGAGAACTTGATGCAAGAACAAATCTCAAAGTTTTCATAAAATCAATTTTCTAAACAAAATGGCCGTAATTATAAGCCCTATAACTGCTGTTATATTTAATTTTATTACAGCACCAAATGTAATATCTAATATACCTAAATCAAGTGTTATAGGTTTAAGTCCAGGCTTTATTTCTATTGCTAACATCTCTCTTACTGTAGAATCTGAAGGAAAAAGTTTATATAAAGCTTTACCTATTAAAGCGCCTAGAAGTGTACCTATCAACAAAATTAAAATAAAATAAGTAAAATTTTTCGACATATAAAAATTCCCCCTTCTTTTTATTTCTACAAATTCTTTAAAGTAAATTTAATTACAGAAATTTTAATTAAATTTTTGTGTCAAATTTTCTCTATCTTATTTTTTTCCTTTTTTCTTTTTAGTACCACATTTTGCCATTGTTTGTTCACCTCCATAAATTTTAATCATAAAGAACCTTCATTACATTTGCTACAAAATTTAATCTAATTTTTCAATATTTTTATTTTGAGAAATAAATTATCTTGTTACCTTCACAAATTTTAATTTCCCTATCTGGATCAAGATTTCTTTTTGGTTTTCAAAATCAAGTACGGTATTTACGTCTTCAACTTTCTTAGAATTAACTTTTATACCTCCTTGGAATATTAACCTTTTTGCTTCACTTTTTGATGAGACCAATTTTTGTTCAACAAGGAAATCTACTAAGTTGTATTTTCTTTTTTCAACATAAATAACTGGGACATCAGAAGGTATTTCTTTTTTTGAAAAAACACGTTCAAACTCTTCTTTTTCTTTCTTTGCTATTTCTTCTCCATAGTATTGTTTAACTATTAGATAAGCAAGATACATCTTTGCATCTCGTGGATTTGTTTGAACCATTTCTTTCACTTTATCCATATCTTCATCAGTCAACAAATCAAAATATTTCAACATAATACTATCAGGTATGGACATTATTTTACCAAACATATCTTTTGATGTATCGTTTAATGCAATATAATTTTTATACGACTTAGACATTTTTTTGACACCGTCGGTACCTTCCAATAAAGGCATCGTGATAATTACCTGTGGTTCTAACCCAGCATCTTTTTGTAACTCACGTCCAACGATCAAGTTAAACTTTTGGTCAGTACCACCAATCTCAACATCTGCTTTCACAGCAATAGAATCGTACCCTTGAAGTAATGGATAGATAAACTCAAGAATAGTTATTGGTTGATTGTTTTTGTATCTTAAAGAAAAATCGTCTCGTTCAAGCATACGTGCAACTGTATATTTTGAACAAAGTTGTAGAAGTCCGTCAATACCTAATGGATAAAGCCATTGGCTGTTGTATACAACTTCTGTTTTATCTTTGTCTAAAATTTTAAAAACTTGTTGTGTATAAGTTTTTGCATTTGCAAGAATTTCTTCTTCTGAAAGCATAGGACGAGTTGTATCTCTACCTGAAGGGTCTCCAATACGTGCTGTGAAATCTCCTATTATAAACACAACTTTATGACCAAAATCTTGAAACTGTCTTAATTTACGCAAAATTACTGTATGTCCTAAATGTATATCAGGTGCGGTTGGGTCTACTCCAAGTTTTACTGTAAGTTGTTTTTTCTTTTCTAACTTTTGTTTTAATTCTTCAACTGAAATTATTTCTGATACACCACGAAGTAATACTTTTAGTTGTTGTTCTATGTTCATAACTTTATTCTTCAACGCAACTTTCTTATACGAATTTTGTTGTCAGTTATTACTATAAAATGGTTAGCAATTTTACTTCAAATCTATATAGTGAATCATATGCTAACTGAATCTTAGTAATCTCTTCCTTTTCTGAAACTTCAAATTCAACAAATGTTACAAACCTTTTTACAACTTTTAAAGAAAAATTTTTTTAATCTCATCAAAAACATAAGAAAATGGAATAATAAGTTCTTCCAGTAGTGAAAAGGTCAAGATCAAACGATTTTCTGTGTCCTAGATAAAATTCTGCTAATGCTGTCCCACCAGTTAAATAAAAAATTCTACTGTCAGCAAGTTTCGAAAAAATAAACAAAATTTCTTTTTGCAACTTAGTAATAATACCTTTACTTTTGAGAACCAAAGTAATCCTCCCATAAAGATCTTATGTCTTGAGGAAGATTAAGTTCTCCAAGCAAGTTTTTTATTTCGTTAAAATCAAGTTCTGCAATATCTTCGTCTCTACCGTTTATTAACACTTGTTTAATATACCATTTTCTAAGCCAAGGATTATCTAAATCAATTTCTTTATCAGTAGACCAAACAATATATCTTTTTGGCTTAATTTTCATTACTTATAAATTTTATTTTAAAATTTCTGTATAATCAACTTCTATTCCATTTTTAATTTTTTTATAATAGATAACTCTAACATCAATAGATTCGGGTAAAAATTGTTTCCCTTTATAAGTATCTGGTTTAATAGAAACAGGAATATCCCCTATATATCCGTCTATACCTTTTGATTCTTCCTGTGAAGTAGATAAACGATAAGTTGTCTTTTTAATTTCTGCACCTTTCTTTATTATTACTTCATGAAACTTTAGTCCGACAAAAGTTTTTACTATGACCAAATCTTTTACCCACTGTTCCACTATTTTTTTATCAATTTTATTTATAGAATTTTTAAATTTTTGCAATATTTGTAAGATTTTCTCAGTAGCATTTTTTATTGCTTCGGGTTTTTTCTTTAAATACCACTTTTCCCAATCAGATAGTGTTTTCCCTTTAAATTCTTGAATAAGTTCACTCATCTGCCCAACTACTTTTGGACGCGTCCCTTGAGCATATTGATTTGCTAAATTTATAAGTGGAGCAACATATTTAGGAAATTTAGAAGTTTTTATATCAAAATATTTTCTTATTTCATCAAAAGTAATTTTTATCCTCACATTAAGGCTGCCTCTTTTAGTGATTTATTTCTTAAACTTAAAAACTTCGTTTTATACCTATAGTCTAAAGTGGTATCTACATCAGCTAAACCATTTTTAATCAGATGCGCGTTTAAGAATGTTTTATTTTTTAAATAAAGATAACAAAGTAAAAAATTTTTTTCGTCATACTTTATACTATCAAACTTTATGAATACTTTTTGTCCCTTGGTCTTTTCTTTTAAAAAATCAATTGCTTGCTTTTTTTTCTCAGGAATAGATTTAACACCTAATAATCTAATCCTCAAACCATTATTCAAAATTACTATTTCTGGAGAAATTATTTCTTTTACAACAAAATACTTTTCTTTTTCGTAATGATTTTTATCTATTTTTGAACCAAATCTTAATATTGTAGGGTTTACTTTTTTATCAAATCTTGTCGGATCTTTAAAAATATAAGGTAGTTTATTTATTTCTTCTTTAAAATTTATTTGTAGTACATCTTGTTTTATAATCTCAAAAGTTGTGTCTGAAAAAATTGTTGTTTGATTTATCCCTAATTTTTCTTTGATAATTGGCAAAAACTCTTCATTTATTTCATAACCTATAGAGTTTCTTTGCAACTTTTTAGCAGCTAAAGAAGTTGTCCCGCTGCCGAGAAAAGGATCAAGTACCGTCTCACCAACAAAGCTAAACATCTTGATAAGTCTTTTTGGCAACTCTTCAGGAAACATTGCTAAATGTTTATCTTGTTTCTCACCTGGGAAATTCCAATGACCACTAAAGTATGTATTCCACTCTTCTCTTGTTAACCTTGACTCCTCTTTAACCTTCTTACTTACAGTTGGAGGTTTTCCTGGTTTTTTAAAAATTAAAATAAACTCATAATCCAATTTAACAATTCCGTTTCTTGGATATGGATAAGAGCCCATAATAGTTGCCCCGCCTGTAGTGTTACAGGTTGTAACTTTTTGCCAAATAATAGCACCCATATAATCAAAACCAATACTTTCACAAAATTTAATGATTTCTGTTCTTATTGGGACTACTTTATATTTGCCATAATAAACAGACCTAGCAAATTGATCGCCAATATTTACACATAGTCTACATCCTTTATGAAGAACACGAAAACATTCTTTCCATACTAAATTGAGATTATTTATATATTCTTCATATGTATCATTAAAACCAATTTGTCTTTTATCTCCATAATCTTTTAATTGCCAATACGGAGGAGAAGTAACAATAAGATGTACAGATTCATCAGCAACTTCTTTCATACACCTTGAATCGCCTATAATTATTTTATGCCATGTTTTCATATTTGTTCAAATTATTTTCATCATCCTTTAATCACAGCAAGAGGTTTTAGTCTTGCGACTTTCTTTGAGATACCAGATTGATGACAAATTTCAACAACTTCGTCAACATTTTTGTATGCTTGTGGTGCTTCTTCAGCAAGTGTCTTCCAAGAATCCGATTTTACTAATATACCTTTTTCTCTAAGCTCTCTTGCTAACTCTTCCCCACGGACCGATTTTAATATTGCAGACCTTGATGAAACTCTTCCTGCACCATGACATGTTGACCCCCAAGTTTCTTCAATTGCTTTTTCTGTACCAACTAAAACATAACTTGCTGTACCCATTGAACCCGGAACTAATACAGGTTGCCCTACATCTTTGTATGCTTGAGGGATACCAGGATAATTTTTTGGGAACGCTCTTGTTGCACCTTTCCTGTGGACAATATATTTTTTCCCTCCATATTCTTCAAACTTGCCAATGTTGTGTGCAACATCATAAATTTGTTCAAGACCAATCTCTTTTGGTGATTTGTTTAAAACTTCCATAATTGTTTCTCTTACCCAATGTGTGATAATTTGTCTGTTAGCCCAGGCATAGTTTGCAGCAGCAGCCATTGCTTGGAAATATCTTTTCCCTTCAGGCGAGTCAACCGGTGCACAGACAAGTTGTCTATCAGGTAGCCATATACCATATTTTTGTACTGCTTGTTGTAAATATCTTATATAATCATCACAAATTTGGTATCCTAACCCTCGTGAACCTGTGTGTACCAGAATCGTAACCTGGTCTTTAAATAAACCAAAAACTTTTGCTACATTTTCATCATAAATTTGTTCAACATATTGTATTTCTAAAAAGTGGTTCCCTGCACCTAGTGTACCAAGTTGTTCTCTACCACGTTCAAGCGCTCTTTGTGATACAACATCAGGATTCGCATCTTCCATACAACCGTTTTCTTCAGTAAACTCAAGGTCTTCTTTTGAACCAAACCCGTGCTCAAGTGCCCATTTTGCACCTTTTTTTAAAACTTCTTTAACTTCGTCAATTGACAAACTCAACTTTCCAGTAGAACCAACACCAGATGGTACATTATTAAACAAAGCATAGACAAGCTTTTCTAAATATGGCTTTATTTGTTCTTTTGTTAAATTTGTTCTAAGCAGTCTTACGCCACAGTTTGAAACAACAAAATTGTTTGCTACAAAATTATGGTGTTTCCAACTAACTGTGAAGTCATAAACATAATCATCAAAATCAACTTTTTCTATTCTTTCAATTCTATCCCAAAGAATACCACTTTCTGCTAACCCTGAGGTTCTTTCTTTTATAAACTCTTCAAAACTTAAAAAATTCAAAGGGACACATGGCAATGCTTTTCTTCCTTCATAATAACTTCTTTCTAAAAATCTAAAGTTAACATCTTCATCTGTAAGATAAAGCAAACTCTTTAAAGGTTCTCCATTCAATCTTTTCACACCAACAAGTTGTGCAATTTCTTTTCTTTTTTTAACAACTCTCTCTTTTAATTTAAGGTATAAAACAGCACAATTTGCTAAAAACTGTCTTTCTTTGTTATACTCAAAACCTACCTTTGAATATAAATTTATCAAATTTTGTGTTGTATTAGACAAAATTAATTTTAACCTACACCTATTTTCTTTTGAACAAAAATAGTCAACAGAAATTTTTTTTGTTTCAACCTCAAACTCTTTAAGTAACTTTGAAATATCATACAAAAACTTTTTGCCATTGTCAGATAAACACTTCAACTTATTTATAGACACAACAGGACGATAAAAATTATTTTTATGTTTTGAAAAAACTTTTGGTTTTGACATCTCAGCACCAAAATATGATGCTAAAAACAACCTTTTCTGCCATAAAGGCGCATCAAAAATCCATTTTGGTAAACCAAATTCTGAACAAATTTTGTTTCCTAAAGGAGCACCTAATGCAATAAGTAGTAAAGCTAAACTACTGCTTGAAACAACTGCAACTTTTTCAAAGTTAGAAAAACTATACTCTTTGTAGTGAGTTTTTATAAAATATTTTCTTTTTCTACTATAAATCCTACAACTAAATCCTAATTTATTAACATCTCTTTTTATTTCTTCAAGTGTATCCTTTTGCCCCCGAAATGAAATTATACCTTTAGAAGAAGATTTGACAAAATGAATATTACCATCGCCAAAGATGTATCCTAAAAGTTTAAGAATGATAGGGAACTTTGGAGAGTTATATTTAACTGGCAAAAGTTCTTTTTCTTTAAGTTGATTCAGAATTTGTTCTAAAGCATTACTTTTGTTTACTTTTTTTATTTTATAAAAAATTTTTACCAAATCTTCTTCTGAAACTAAAACTTTATCATTTGGTTCTTCATATTCTACTCCTTCGAACGGATAAACTCCTACTTCATCTCCAACTTTTAAGTATCTCAACTCTTTCATCCCATCTTTAGTATAAAAAGGATGGTCATCTGTAGCAATAATTGTTTGTCCACTTTGTAGGGTGATTTTGTAAACACCAGTTTTAGGTTTAAATTTTATAAACCTTATAATATCTGTGCTAACTTTTTCATCTTTTTCAAAATCAAAACTAACAATTTTTTCTTTTTGCCAAATTTTATCAAAATCTTTTATTTTTATTCTGTAGCCAAATTCTGTCAAAATTTCGCTGTCGCCTGATAAACAATTTATATCATAGCCAATACCACCAGGAGATATAACACCATCTGAAATTCTAAACGCAGCAACACCGCCTATTGGAAACCCATAACCCCAGTGTACATCAGGCATTGCTAAAGAAACTTTCTCAATACCAGGAAGTGTTGCAACATTCTCAACCTGTTGTACAGCTTTGTCTTCAATAACTTTTTTTATTGTATGTTCGTTAGCATAGATAATCCCTGGTACACGCATTTTACCAGTTTTTTCTACAAGATATCTGTAATCATCAAGTTTTTTAAGGTTCATAGTTTTATCTAACTATAACAATTTTTCCTGTTTTAGTTTTATTATCTCTATAAACTATTTTGTAAAAATAAATTCCTACAGAAAGATTATTAACAGAATTTTCATCTAACTTATTATCAACTTTTAAAACAAGTTTACCTTTCGTATCGTAAATAAAAACACCATCGATATTCTGAACTTCTCCAAAAATAACTTCTCTATTTTGTTGATCATTATTTACAGTAATTATATACGTATCTGTTTCTTTAAAATTTTGTGTTGACGAAATTAAAACAAAATTTGCTGTTACTGATTTATCAGAATCCATAATTATTGTAGCAGGGTTTTGATTACTGATTAAATCACCACTCCAATTACTGAATATATAATCACTACTGTTCACTGTAGCAATTAGCGTAACTTCTGTTCCTACAGGATAAATACTACCAGGTGGATCTAAAATTACAAAACCTGCTTCTTGTGGGTTTATACTAACATTTAATGTATAACTAGACCTTACAAAATTAGCTGTTATACTCTTGTTTTCATCCATAACTATATTAACAGGATTACGTGTGCTACTTATCGCTCCACTCCAACTACTAAACACCCAACCACCTGCTGCCTGTGCTGTCAACGTAACTGTTGTCCCCGCTACATACACACCGCCTGCAGGAGTCAAACTTACACTACCTGAACCTTGTGGATTAACATTTACACTCAATGTGTAACTAGACCTAACAAAATTCGCCGTAACTGACTTGTTTGAATCCATAACTATATTAACAGGATTAAGTGTGCTACTTATCGCTCCACTCCAACTGCTAAACACCCAACCACTTGCTGCCTGCGCTGTCAACGTAACTGTTGTCCCCGCTACATACACACCGCCTGCAGGAGTCAAACTTACACTACCTGAACCAAATGGAATAATTTCTACATTTAAACTATATGTTGTAACACCATCACCCGAACTTTCTTCTGGAATATACTCTCCTGTTTCATACCTTATTTTCGCAGGTATTACCCCATTTTGGATATTATATCCAATAGAAGGCCATGGCATATCTTGTGGATAAAATTTCGGTTTCTGTTTTCTATAATATGATGCAGGAAAATTTCTGTCTGAAATTTTAGGATCATATTGTATTGTACCTTTTATATTATTTCCGTGGATAATCAATGTTGTAGTATCTATCGTATTGTCAAATTTTATATCAACACTACTTGTAGGTACGATTTCGTTAGCTATAATATTCTGATAATTAGAATGGTCCATTACTTCAATTCCTTCAGATTCAACCCTGTTTCTAAACATCGTATTACCAGGACCTGATGGCCCCCAATAATCAGCATAGTCAATCTCTTGAACAATATTACCTTCAAACAAGTTCATAAATGGATAATGCCCATGGATAGAAATATCACACGGTGTCCATCCAGGAGATTGATTTTGATATGGTTCTATTGAATAGTTGTAACCAAAAACATTACCATTTGCTCCAACATGAACCATCATAGAATGACGAAGACGTTTAAAAATATTGTTTTCTACTAAACAATTTGTGACATGAAGTCCTAACTCAACTCCATACCCATGACCACCACCATCATGTCTGTATGAATCATTAAAATAACATTCTCTTATTTCTATATTTAAAGATGTAGTTACTCCTACATGTACTTTAGATGTCATATAACTTGAAACCCTTCTTACCCAACAATTTACTGCATTTTTAAAATAAAACGTTCTACAGTCAATATATTTTCTTATTTCAACATGAAAATCTTCAAACCCAACATTAGAAACCAAATTGTTTCGTCTTACTTGCGGATTTAAATCCTGCCTAAAACTAATATTTAATGGTGGATCTATGATCAAAGTGTTATCATTTATACCAACTATTCTAAAAAACTGTCCTACTGCATACTGTGCCCAACTTTGATTCCATTCAGGGTTAGTATACATTATATCAGGATCATTATCTTGTTGTATTTCAGCAATATCACCAACTTTAAATTGTGAAACATCAGAGACTAAAATTTGTGTTGAACCTTTATTATATCCACTTACTGCATTCACCCAAGTTCCTCTTCTGTAAGCTACAACTTCAAAACAATCGCCAGAAGAGTGTTCAAAATATAATTTTGTCTTCTTATATCCATCACCTTTTAATACAACACCATCACAATCTTGAAACAATAATTTAGATTTTATCAAATACTCACCTTCTGGAACATAAACTACAGCAAGTGTATTATTATTTTTAGCATAATTTTTTGCTGCTGATATAGCATTAGCAAATGCTTGATAATCGTCATCTACACCGTTACCTTTTGCTCCATAATCTTTAACATTAAAGTAGACATATGTTTGAGAACTTATAAAAGGTATCTGATCAACACCACCATTATACCCAGCTTTACTCCAATCAACACAACGATTCTCATCTAAAATTTCAGAATAACCTAAAGAATTCACTACTCCCATAAATATAAAATAGTACAAAAAAATTTTTTTCATAAAAATTTCTCACACTTAAATTTTAATAATATAAAAATTTAAAACTTAATTCAACACATAACTTGCAATTGAAAAAATTTTATTGTATTAAAAAAATCTTATGAAAGAACTACCAAAAGCATATAACCCAAAAGATGTTGAAAAAGATATCTTAAGTTTTTGGTTAGAAAAAAAGTTGTATCACACTGAAATTGATTATTCTAAAAAACCATTTGTTATTGTGATCCCACCGCCGAATATCACAGGTGCTCTTCATATGGGGCACGCATTAAATAATACTCTCCAAGATGTTATAATACGTGTTGCGAAAATGAAAGGATTCAACGCCTTATGGGTTCCTGGTACAGATCATGGAGGTATTGCTACACAAAATGTTGTTGAACGACTGCTACTTAAACAAGGTAAAACAAAACATGAATTAGGTAGAGAAAAATTTTTAGAGTTTATGTGGAACTGGAGGAAAGAAACCGGTGATACAATCCTTCACCAACTTAAATACTTAGGTTGTCTTTGTGATTGGGAAAGAACTCGTTTTACAATGGATGAAGTTTGTTCAAAAGCTGTATATAAAGCATTCAAAATTTTGTTTGAACAAGGATATATTTATCGTGGTGAACGAATTGTTAACTGGTGTCCAAGATGTCAAACTGCACTTGCTGATATTGAAGTTGAATATAAAGAAGAAAAATCTTATCTTTGGTATATAAAGTATCCGTTTAAAAACAAAAAAGGTTATATCACAGTTGCAACAGTACGTCCTGAAACAATGCTTGGTGATACAGCAGTTGCTGTAAATCCTAATGATGAAAGATACAAAAACTTAATCGGAGAAGAAGTTGTTCTGCCATTGATGAACAGAATAATAAAAATCATTGCTGATGATGTTGTAGAAGCAGAGTTTGGTACAGGTGCTGTAAAAGTAACCCCTGCTCATGACACAGCTGACTTTGAAATCGCACAAAGACATAATCTTGACGCTATAAAAGTTATTGATGAAAACGGAAAAATGGTTAATGTAGGTCAATACAGTGGACTTGACAGGTTTGAATGTAGAAAAAAAGTTGTTGA
>Ga0197143_1002092_pt1 | contig 15442 bp, 10 predicted proteins | sample GBS70_MetaG_FD_148603 | JGI IMG/M metagenome (GOLD analysis project Ga0197143, IMG submission 148603) | Sediment microbial communities from Great Boiling Springs, Gerlach, Nevada, United States - GBS 70_MetaG | ecosystem: Environmental > Aquatic > Thermal springs > Hot (42-90C) > Sediment...
ATTGTCGAGCCCATCGCACAACTCATGGTCGAGGGGTTCTTGAAAACTGCAAACAAGCCCTTTTTGATCTTCGCTACACACAACCCTCCCATATGCACATTCGGCACTACCACAAGCATAGCCTTTCTTTACAGGTGTTGGATGAACCTCGTCCGAGTAAACAAAATCCTCATCTGTCTCCCCGTCGCAATCGTTGTCCAGTTCGTCACAAGAGTGCTCCTCATCCCCTTCGTAGTTAGGCACAAGGCTATAATCGCAAATCCAAACACCTCCCACGCACACCTTGCGCACCTTGGCCGATTCTGCTGCGCACACACCTTGATTCTTGCACCAACCAGTATCGTTCGAGACTAGGTCTTCGTCTGTAAGCCCGTCACAGTCATTGTCAATATCGTCGCAAACCTCCTCGCCTGATGGGAGACATACAACTTCTGAAGCGAAATCTCGAACGGTGTCAGGAACTATCTCAGCGTCGTGGCGGTGCTCTATATCTTCGTGCACCACTCTATCCCCACCGGAAGGCAAATCAGTGCCGCCGACAGAAGTACCTTGACTCGACGCACAACCAAGCGCCAAAAGCAGAAGAGAGATTGCAAATACTTTATACTCTCGTCTCATTTCAACCTCCTTTCGTTTGCCCTCAGTTTCAAGCTACCTGTTTTCAAAAACGCTGCGCTTATGCATGGCACTATTCTCGCACCTTGCCGAAGCTTTGTCAAGGCCGTTTTTTCGATATTCAAACAGGTAGTGGCTACCTTTGCCAACCAAGACGCGGCTCAAAAAGTATTTTGGGATTTGGACGGAAGAAGCCAGGGGGAGAGAAACGAAGAAACAGATAACGTAACGAGGCACTAAAAGTAAGGAAAACACAAAAAGTGCGGAGTAACTTTACATGACATGTGAGATAATAACAAGCGGGCCTAATGAAGAGTAGAGATGAACAAATACATTCTTACGATATTCATATGCCAGCGAAATCCAAACTAAAGCCTTTGCAGTGTTAAGCGTTACATAAGTTTCCACTAACCTCAAAAAGAAAAGAACAGGTTTTCCGGCACCATTGCTGGTCGCCACCTCAAAAACGCCAAAAGAACTTGGTTGTTCCCCGATCTTGTTTATACTGAACTACCTGAGGGAGCCACAGAACCGAGATCTTCACACAACGCGTAGTTTGAAATAGGGACTGAGGTGGATGAAACAAGGTGTTTTTCAACAACTCGAGTAAAAATCACTTGCACAAGGTTTTGGCACAACAGAAAACCTTCGTGCCTATGCCTAAACAGTGACGCATGCCTCCGATGAACTGAACATGCGAAGACAAAACGCAACTGGTGACGGGCTTGTAGAAATATGAGAGGCGCTGGCGGATACAGAACATTGATATATGACTAGGACGTGGCATTTGCATAGAAATGCCTATAAAGAGTAAAAAGGTTCAAAGGTCGAAAAGTGGGTCGAGGCGAGTTCCTCACTCCGCCACCACCATAGGTCTTCCACAATGCGGGCAGGGGACTTTGCCTTTTGCTGACTGGTATTTTCTTGGCAGCCTAACGCCGCAGTGCTCGCACAGGAGATACTTTGCGACATAAGAGGTGCGTCTTTCTTCTTCCCTTCTATCCTTTTTAATCCTTCTGGGGGGGACATCCTTCTGCACTGCATCAACAGGTGCCTGGGGCGTTGCCTTCTCTTGAGCACCCACAACCTCTTCTTTCACCTCTTTTTCATCACACCCCCACGGTGGCACGACAATATCCTCAAACTCGCTCTCTTCGAACTCCACAAGCCTCAAAACTTTCGGTCTTATCGTAGTGGCCACCACCGCTGCCACACGGCGAGCATCCTCCTTTTTTGCCCCAACCACTAGCCTGATTGCTTCTTCCATTTCTCCCATACCTTCAACATCCTTTATAGCATCGAATACCTTTTCGACCCCCCACATCACAGGGACTTTCTTATCAAAAGCCGTCGCCACTGCCCTCAGCATCTTTTCAAACGCCTGATTTGCATGCCATAAAGCCATTTCTTCAGCGCCACGCCTAAGCGAAAGCTCCAGCGCATCCTTCAAATCCTGATGTGCCTCTTCAAGCAAATCGAAGACTTTCGCACGGACGTCCATGTTCATAGGGACTCCTCCACATCTCTGTGAGAAACCCTAACCCTAAACCCCTTTTCGTTCAACATCCTTGCAATCTCTTCAGCAGCAGCGACTGACCTGTGCCTTCCACCTGTGCACCCGAATGCGATTGTTACAAGCGGTCTGCCCTCCTTCTGATGCATGGGCAGGACAAATAGGAGATACTGTTCCACCCTTTCCAAAAACTCCCTAAATCCCGACTGTGCTCTCAAGAATGTCTTTACTTCTTCGTCCACTCCGCTCTTGCTTTGCAGTCCCTCTACAAAGAAAGGATTTGGCAAGAACCTGCAATCGAACACATAATCTGCCTCCCTGGGCAGTCCGTACCTGTAACCAAACGAAACTATATTCAAACTAACGCCAGTCGGGCTTTCCGAAAACATCTCCTGGATCAAGCCTTTGAGCTGATGAACATTCATCAGCGTTGTATCAACCACATGTGTCGCCTGCGCCTTCATCCGCGCTAGCATCAGTCTTTCTTGGGTGATTGCCTCCAAAAGACCCATACCGTCATCCAGCAAAGGATGCCTTCTCCTCGTGTCTGAAAACCTCCTTATCAATACCTCGTCGCTTGCCTCCAAAAATACTATGTCAACCCTGTGCCCCTGTGCCCTTGCTCCAGCAATCGTCTCCTCGAACGCGCCAAGGAACAACTTCTCTCTAATGTCCACCCCTATGGCGACCCTGCGTACCTCTTGATGCGTCTCGGCAAGCAACAAGACCTTGTCCAGCAACACGATGGGGAGGTTGTCAATGCAATAAAATCCAATGTCCTCCAAAGCCTTGATAGCAGTGGAACGACCAGACCCTGAAAGCCCTGTTACTATAACTACCTGCGTCTTTTCCATCCTTTGTCTATTGCGACTTTGGGCGCCTCTTTATCTCACGCACCCTTTGCCTTGACTTGCGCATCTGCCTTTCTATCTTGTCCAAAACAAGGTCAATCGTAGGATATATCTCGGTTGTCTTTTCTGTGCACTTATACACCCTTCCAGACACGGTCACGAAGAAGTCTAGCACAGTCCAAGCCTTCTCGGTTGCAATCGTGACCCTTATGTCTGCATTCTTCGCATCTAACAGCCCCCCTAGCCTTTCTTGTACCTTTTCTGTAATCAGCTTTTTCAGGTCCTCCGTTCCATCAAACTGACGAAACACAAAACTTATCTGCATGCTGAACCTCCATAACCCTAATAAAGCCTATCTTTTTCTCCATTTTCTTTCTGTGGAAGATGGAATCCCGAGGATCTTCCTGTATTTCGCTACAGTCCTCCTTGCGACCACTACATTTTCTTTGCGCAAGAGTTTTACTATCTGCTCATCAGATAACGGACTGTTTGGATCCTCATTGTCAATTATCTCCTTTATCCTAGCCTTCACCGCTTCAGCACCAACATCGTGTCCGTCAAGGGACTGAAGCCTCGTATTGAAAAAGAACTTCAGCTCAAAAAGCCCTCTTGGCGTGAAGACATACTTGTTTGTGGTCACCCTAGACACTGTGGATTCATGGAGCCCCACATCCTCTGCTACCTCTCTGAGTGTCAAGGGCCTTAGATGACTAATGCCTTTCTCGAAGAAAGCCTTTTGGAATCTGACTATGCTTTCGGTTACCTTCCTTATGGTGGCTTGCCTCTGATGGAGAGCTCTAATGAAAAAAAGTGCAGAACGCAACTTCTCCTGAAGGAACTCCTTCGCCTCTTCGGATTTTGCCACACTCAAAAGTTCCTCGTAGTATTGAGCCAGCTTCAGCTTTGGAAGTCCGTCCTCGTTCACAACAGTAACATATTCGTCGCCTATCTTGAATACATAGACATCGGGCTGGATATATATGACATCCCCACTCGAAAACGCCCTGCCTGGTCTTGGTTCCATCCTCTGTACAATCTCGTACATCCCTTTTACTTCATCTACAGAACATCCAAGTGCCTTCGCGATCTTCTGGAAGTCCCGCCTTTCCAGATCCACTAGATGGTTCTCTATAAGACGCTGGAGTTTTTCATTATGTGGGTAATATGTTCGTGCCTGAATCAGAAGGCACTCGACAAGGTTTCTTGCTCCCACCCCTACAGGGTCGAGCTGCCTCACCTTCTCCAAAACCTTTTGTGCCTCCTCCACCGAACACTGACATCCAGAAGCAATTTCTTCCAACTCTAAGTCAACCAGATACCCGTCATCGTTCAGGTTTCCTATGATAAACTCCGCAATCCTTCGCTCCCTATCGCTAAGGTCTGAAGCCCTTACTTGCCACAAAAGGTGGTCCGCAAGTGTCTCTTTTTTAGCCACCGTCGCCTCGATGGTCGGTAGCTCCTCGGTAGAAACTTTCACGCTGGGCGAGGTGGAAAACCTGTTATAACCTTCAACAAACTTTCTCCACGCCTCCAGATCGCCCTTTTCCAAGGCAGCTAAGTCCGTAGGCTCTTCTCCGACATCAAAAAAGCTCACCTCCACATCCTGTTCGCCTTCTTCAAGTGGCACGGTTTCTTCATCTGGTGGCTCCTCCTCAAGGAGAGGGTTCGATTCGAGTTGCTGTCGTATCTCTTCGACCAGCTCTAACCGTGACAGCTGCAGGACTTTTATCGCGAGCTGTAACTGAGGCGTCAGCACCAGCTTTTGCAGGAGTCTCTGCGAGAGTTCCTGCTTAATCTCCATCGTTTTTCCCTCTTTTCAAAGGGCCTCTAACATAAACGATAACATCACTTGTGGCGGATGTAAAGTGTCTTCGTTTTTACCTTTTGTTACGCAAGGAGTTCTTGGTATTTTCCCAACAGGCTATCAATCCTTTGTAGCAGGTCTTTCATTTGCTCTGGGGTCCCCACTGTAAACCTTACAAAACCCTGAAATCCCTCCATGTGGCTTCTGTCCCTGACAAAGACACCAACCTCCTCGAGCGCATCACACAGTTTCTTTGGGTCTCGAACCTTTACAAGAAGGAAGTTTGCCTTTGTCCTCATAACCTTTGCGCCTCTGGCCTCAAGACCTTCTGCAAGGACTTGCATCCCTTCCCTAACCAGACCCGCATAATGTTCAACATGTTCTTGATCCTCGAGTGCTGCAACAGCAGCGACCTGGGCAAGTACGTTCACACTTTTTGGATTATAAAGTTTCCTTATCTCTTCAAGAATACCTTCGTGCGCAACAAGATACCCGATCCTAAGCCCAGCAAGCCCAAAGCACTTGCTGAATGTCCTCGTCACCGCAAGGTTCTCCAAGTCAACCGCGAGTTGAATGCTCGTAACCCCGCAAAACTCCCAGTATGCTTCGTCAACCACAAAAAGCGTTGATGGATAAGTCGCACAAAGCAGACGAACATCCTCTGGCTCAACTACCACCCCAGTAGGATTGTTTGGGCTTGCAATATAAACCACCTTTGTGCTTGGGGTCACACTTCTCAAAAGGAGAGGCACTGGGCTCGAAAAAACATCCTCTCCTTGCACCTTCTTCACCCTTACACCTCTGCTCTGCGCAAAGATGAGAAAGTGGCCATAGGTTGGCGAAGGCACAACGACTTCATCGTCTGGATCTAAAAATGTGCGACATAAAAGATCTAGAGCATCATCAGAACCATTGGTCACAAGGATGTTTTCCGCAGGCACCCCTATCCTTTTCTCTAAAGCCTCCCTGACCTTTGGAGCCCCGAGCTCTGGGTAGTAGTTCAGATGCGGTGAACCCTTCAAAAAATCAAGAAGTGCACTCAAAACCTTGGGGGAAGGACTTATGGTCGCTTCGTTCCAGTCAAGCTTCAAGGGCTTCAGAGTGCCGTCCAAATGCTTTATCTTTGCCAGAGAAGACACAGCGTCGTAAGGCTTTAGCGTCTGAATCGCCTTTGAAGCCAAGAGTTTCTTTTGCCTTGTTGCCAAAACTGTGACCTCCACGAGAGAAAGTTTCAACGCCGACGGTATTATACATCTCAATCGTAGATGTTCGAGTAAATTGTTGTGGCTGTTCGGATTATGCAACAATATCAATATATTATGCGCCTATTTGCCCCTGCATTTTCGGCTGTTGTAATATCATCGTGACGTATTGGCGTTCGTATGCGCCGGAGGTCATAGCAATGACGAAAATGCACACAACAGTGGCTCTGTTAGCATCTTTTTTTGCAAGCTTAGGATTTGCACAAACTCAAATCAAGGTGCAAAAGATCGAAGTCCAAGAAGGCCCAACTGAAACGGTGATACATGTAGGCCTTGATGACACTCCAACATTTACGGTATTCAAACTGGACAATCCTGTCCGCATATTTATTGACATCCCGAGGGCTGATGTCAGCATGGTAAGTAAACCAATCGTGGTCGAAAATGGGGTTGTGGAACAGGTTGGCACATTGCAGTTCAAGTCATCGGGGAACCTGGTGGGAAGGGTGATCGTTGGGCTGAAAGAGGATGTCCCTTACGACATCCAAAGCCATAAAAACGGGATTGTTGTAAAGGTAGATGGCACGAAAAGGGTTGTGAAAACGACAAACACGCTGGTCGTAGGGGGAAATAAAACGGACATCGAAAGAGAGAAGGCTCTTCTTGAAGAAATAAGAAAGCTTCGGGAACAGGAAGAGGCTTTGCTAAAGAGAGAACAAGAGATGCGAAAGCGAATAGAGGCACTAAACAAGGAAGCGATTGAAGCAAGGGAGAGGGCGATGCTAGAAGCTATGGCGTTGAGGGACAAAGCAAAAGCAGAAGAAGAAAGATTAAAGGGGATTGAGAGGTCAAAGGAGGAGGCGCAAAAGAAAAAGGAAGAGATAGACAAGGCAGCAGAACACGAAGCCAAAAGGCTTTTGGCGTTGCAAAGAGAAAGAGAGCTACTGGAGAAGCAAAAAGAAGCCATTGCGGAAGAGGCGAGGGCGCTGGAGCAGAGGGCTATGGCAGCGAAACTAGCGTTGGAAAAGGCTGAGGCAAAGAAAAGGGCCGAGGAACAGGCTAGGATTGCCGCTATTGAAGCAAGAAAGGCTGTGGAGCGGGCACTAGAAGCAGAAAAGGAAAAACTGGCGATGGTGCAAGCGGCTAGAGAAGCGGAAGAAAGGAGGGCTGAGGCAGCAAGGGCAGTGGCAGTTGAAGAGACAAGAAAACTTGAGGAAGCGAGAAAGGCAAGGGAAAGGGAAGAAAGGCTCCTTGCGAGTCTGAAGGAGGCTAGGGCTAAAGAAGCGGAGATGAGAGCCATTGCACAGGACAATAAGAAGGCTAGAGAAGAAATGGAGGCATGGCAAAGGAAAGTCAAGGAACTGGAAGCGGAACTGGAAAGGATGAGGAAGGAAGAAAAGGCACAGGCTGAAAAGCGCGAGAAAGCCTATGCTCAGGCAATGGAGGCTTTGAGGATCAGGGACGAAGAGGTTCAAAAGACTAAAGCCCTTTTGAAGGCGATGGAAGAGAAGGTCGCATCGCTTCAAGCTGAAAGGGATAGGCTCGAGGCTTTAGCAAGACAATCCTCGGAAGAAAAGGCGAGAATTGCGAAAGAAGCAGAGGAAGCCCGAAAGAACCTGGAAGAAAGAGAGCAGGCGCTAAAGGAAGTCATGGAAAGGACGAAGAACCTAAGGGATGAGCTAAGTAAACTTGCAAAGATGAGGGAAGAGGAAGAAGTAAGGATGAAACAGCTAGAGGCTCGGAGGCAGGAAGCGCTCGCGAGATGGGAGGAAGCAAAAAGGAAGGCGAGTGAGGAGGAACAAAAAGTCTTGGCTTTGCAAGCGGAACGAAAAAAGGTCGAGGAAAGGCTGGCTGCGCTAAGGGAAGAACTGAGAGCGGCACATGCAGAAAAGATTGAAACAGAGGAGGCAAGGCAACTAAGGGAGGAGGTACGGAGGAAGGAAGCGGAGATAGAGAGATTAAAAAAGACATTACAGGAGGAAAAGGGTAAAGCGACAAAGGAAGCAGAGGAGAGGGAAAAGGCACTGAGGGCAGAAATCGAGGCGAAGGAGAAGGAATGGAGGGCTCTACAGAAGAGGTACGAGGAGGCATTGGCAAGGGTGGTAGAGGAAGGAAAGAGGCGAGATGAGGCATTGAAGGAGTTGGAAAGGAAGTACAACCATGCAATGGTAGAGGTTGAGAAGGCTAAAGGGGAATTAGCGGAGAAGGAGTCAGAGGTAAAGAGACTCAGAAAAGCATTAGAAGGAAGCCAGGGTCAGGCGAAAGAGGAGATGAGGAGGACGCTTGAAGAAGCAGAGGCTAAGGTAAGGGCGTTGAAGGAAGAATATGAGAGAAGGGTTGAAGAGGCAAGAAGGATAGCAGAGGACAAGGAGAAGGAAATCGAGAGGCTCAGTTTGGAGTTGAAGGCTTTGAGGGAGAACGATAGTGCGAGGGTGTTGAGGGAGGAGGTATCGAGGAAAGAGGCAGAGATAGAGAGCTTGAAAAAGGCGCTGGAAGAGGAGAAAAGGAAGGGGACGAAGCAAGCAGAAGAAAAGGAAAAGGCACTGAGGGCTGAGTTAGAAGCGAAAGAGTTGGAGTTGAAGGGATTGCGAGCGAGGCTCGAGGAGGCGAGGACTACGATGCTAGACAGGGAAAGAGAGATTCGAAGACTCACGCAAGAGATGAAAGCCTTAAGGGAAAAGACTCTAAGTGAGAGGGATAAGGCTCTAAAGGATCTGACCTCGAGGCTCGAGGCGAGGGAGGTTGAACTTCGGGCGCTAAAAAAGGCATATGAGGATGCAAAGAATAAACGGACAACTCAAAGCCAGAGACTTCAAAAGCTTGAAGGGAGCATCAAAGAGAAAGAGATGGAGTTATCGGCTTTGAAAAAAGAATACAAGGCAAAGAAATTAGCGTGGGAAAAAAAGTTGCGAGAAAAAGAGGAACAAATTGAACGACTGGAGCGGGAGCTAAAACAGTTGAAAACAAGACAAGAAAGCGAGATAGCAACGAGACAAAGTGTTTTGATGCAAGAGCTGGAAGCGACAAGGTCTCAAGTACAGAAACTGAAGGAGGAGGTTGACTCTTTGAAAAAGGAGCAAGTTAGGGAACGGTCGGGGAAGATAGTCGTCAAGGGGATCGAGTTCACCGACAAAGAGGGGGAACCAGCTGTTGTCTTGAAGACCGAAGGAACACCAGACTTCAGAGTCGAGAGACAATCTGAAAATTCTTATGTCTTGGTGTTGCACAATGGCACTCTCCCTAAAGAACTCAAGAGAAGACTAGATGTCTCAGCCTACAAGACCTGGATAACGAACATTTCAGCCTTCGATACGAATGATGGAGATGTGCGAATCGTTGTGGAATTGACGAGACCCGTAAGTCAGAGGATTGCGATGAAAGAAGGGGAGATGGTCTGGCGCTTTGCCGGAGCCCCATTGGAACGAATGATAGCAGCAAAGGGGCCAACCGGTGTTTCTGAGGCGTCGAAAGCGGAAGAGGTTCAGAAAGAGGCGCAGGCTTCTGAAGGTGTTACCCAAGAAGGGGTCGAAGTAAAGAGACCATTGCTGGTGCCCAAAAAGAAGAAGTACAAAGGTAAGCGCATAAACCTTACGGTCAAGGACGCCGACATCCATAATGTCTTGACCTTTCTTGCGCGTGAGGGAAAGGTCAACATAGTGACCTCGGAAGATGTGCAAGGGAAGGTGACATTCCACCTGGAAGATGTTCCCTGGGACCTTGCCCTTGACATAATTTTGAAGGCAAAAGGACTAGACTATGTAATCGAACAAGGGATTTACAGGGTTGCGCCAGTAGATGTTATCCAGAAGGAAATGGAAGCAGCAGTAGCGAAGAAGGTAAAGGTTGAGGAGCTCAAGCCCGTGGTTGTTCGTTTGATCCCTGTAAATTACGCAGATGCCAACGACTTGCTGGCAAGGGTCAACGCAGTTCTGTCGCCAAAGGGGAGTGTCACGGTTGACCAAAGGACCAATACATTGATCGTCAAAGACACAGAGGAATATCTTAGGGCAGCCGAAGACCTAGTGAGGCGTCTCGACTTGCAGACCCCACAGATACTGATTGAGGCGCGCATCGTCGAGGCGCGAACCACCTTCAAGGAAGATATTGGGATACAGTGGGGCGGAAGATACGCAATGACACCCGCGCTCGGGAATGAGACGGGACTTGTGTTCCCTTCAAGCATCGGCATCGCTGGTGGTGCGGATGACCCTTCCGCGCCCCTCGCGGGACTCAATCTGCAAAATCCCGGCTTCGTGGTCAACCTACCCGCCGCGGTCGGTGCTGGAACTGGTGGGGCACTTGGCTTGCAACTCGGGTCAATAGGGGGAGCTGCGAACCTATCTCTCAGATTGAGCGCTGCCGAAGAACAGGGAGAAGTCAAGATCATTTCCTCGCCTAGGATTGCTACCCTCGATAATAAGAAAGCGACAATAGCACAAGGTGTTTCCATCCCAATAAGCGTGGTCTCTGCAGCAGGTGTGAATACCCAGTTTTTCTCGGCGGACTTGAAGCTCGAGGTGACACCCCATGTGACAAGGGATGGACATGTTGTCCTGAAAATTGATATAACAAAAAATGAACCTGACTTTGGCAATGTGGCAGCCAATGGTAACCCCACAATCCAAAGAAAGGAGGCACACACCGAACTTATGATCAAAGACGGCGACACAGCGGTGATTGGGGGCATCTACACTAGAAACACGGGAAGGAGCTACAAGAAGGTGCCTTTCTTTGGCGATATCCCTGTGCTGGGATGGTTCTTCAAGTCCCGTACACGGAACGACGATAGGTCAGAACTTCTCATCTTCATATCACCTCGGGTCATAAACAGGGAGGTGCCATTATGAGACACAAAAATGGCTTGCGCGTACTCTTCCTTGCGGGAACTTTACTCTTGTTTACCTCGTGTCCAACGGAGCAGCCGCAAGCTTTATTGATTCAATCTATCATGGCGATGACGCAACAGACACAGTGCATGTTGAGACCAGGGGGGGGAGGAGGTGCTCAGTTTGTTAGGATGAACGGAGTATTGGACATCGGAATCACTAACCAGTATTGGCTCTTTCCTATGTTTAAAAACATGCTCCCTACACTCAAAGAAGCGACCGGACTCGCACCCTCTAATCTTGCCCCCACCGAGACCAACTATATAAATGTCTATAAGGCGCATGTGCATGTGAATGTGGGTGACCTTTTTGACCTAAAAGAGTTGCAAGCAGCAGACAGGGCAATATTTGAAGAGGTACTGTCAAAAGGCTTCACATTCGATATCGCCGGCGGTGTGGGTCCTGGCGAAGTAACAGCAGTTTCAATTCAAGCGATCCCTCCTTGGCTCGGAAACATCATTGACAAGTATGTAAGCATGTACCGAAAAAGTAGTCCCGGCATATGGGTAACTTTGTATGTAAAACTAGAAGGAAGGACCCAGGATAGGTGGGTTGTTTACTCTAATGAGTTTAGTTTCCCCGTGCTTGTGTGTTACGGGTGTCTGGTGCGCTATGTTACCAATGACCGTACTGTGCCTCCGTCGTCGGGCTCGGTGCCCTGTTTGCCAGGGCAAGATGATCCAGTGGATAACAACTTTTGCCAGTTTGTGGCTAACCACCCGGATGTGTGTCGCTTTTGACGCTAAAATCAGTTGAACTGTAACCAAGGACAAACCTCAGGATTGCTCAAGGACAAGGCAAGCTGGATAGCCCTGTCCTTGCTTTTTTTGTCTTTTGCATTCAGAGTGTATTTCCTTCCGCTCGCTAGATTTGCAGGAGACGAGGCATTCTTTTTCAAGACAGCAAAAGATGTGGCTGAACTAAAGTATTTCCCCGTGCATGGTTCCTTTGTCACAGGCTCGGAGGCAAGGGTTCCAGGAGGCTTATTTCATCTTCTGATGGCAATCCCCGTGCTAATCTACCCTGATCCAATCGCACCTATGCTTATGACATGCATTTTGAATGTGCTTGCGCTTTTTTTGCTTTTTTCGTTGATCCGCAAGCACTACGGATCAGAAGTGGCGCTGTTTACCCTCTTGTTTGCCCTGTTCAACCCATTCAGTGTGCTGTTTGCAGACCGCCAATGGAACCCGAATCTTCTAATACCTATTGGAACCTTATGGCTGTTTTTAATCACAAGAATATCCGAGGGAGAGCCAAAGTGGTCTTGGTTTTTCCTTTTTTTCCTCCTTGTGGTCTCAATGCAAATACACCTCTCTGTCGCGCATCTCTTTGTTGTTACCCTCCTCTATCTCTTGTTTTGGCGCGAAAAAAAGCCAAATCTGAAGTTTTCTTTCATTGGGGTTGGGGTAGGCCTTGCATTCTATGTTCCGTATCTCGTGCACGAAGCGAACCATGGTTTTCAAAATACAAGACATCTTCTTTTTCAAATTTCAAAGGCGCACTTTATGCCGCTTGAGGCGCTTAGAGCCTGTTATTACCAAGTTTTGTACGCGGCGGGCGAGATTACATATTTTGTTGCAAAAGGCTATTGGTTTCCCATGACCGAATGGGGCTTTTATGGGAAAGGGGGGGGTGCCGAGATAAAAAGATTTCTTGGAGATTATTGGCTTTTTTTTGTGGCAGTCTCTTGCATATCTGTCATTTTCTGTTTAGCAGCGCATATCTATTCGTTGCGGACGAAACTTCGCAAGAAGGCGCTTCCGTCTCTTGTCTTCATAAACATCCCCATTTTATTTTTGGACACTTTGTTGTCAAAAAAGGCTTTCTTTCCTCATTACACCATCTTGCTTTTCCCCTTAGCCCTCGTTGCAGTGGCTGAGTTTGGGTCGTGGGTTATAGAAAAGAGCAAGGCACCTTCGTTTTCCTTTGCCGTGTTGGTATGCCTGTGCCACTTGCTGTTTAGTGCTCGCATATATGAACATCATGAAGCACCTGTGTCATATATGGTTATGAAGGAGATGGCGAATGTTGTGGCACAAGACGCAGGTGCAAGCGCTGTCCGCCTCGAATTCAGGATACCTAGAACACGAATCGGCTCCTACGAACTAAAGATTCTGGCTTCCGAAGTTCTAAAGCAAGAGATAAGGGAAAACGGGAACTCAAAAATAACTTACGCCCTTGTGCCTCCGAATGACAAACTCATAAATACTGCTACGAAGGCATGGGACCTTGGCTATGCTTGGCTTCTAAAGATTGTTAGATAGATCGTGCCTACTGCCCCTGAAGGGTAAAGCACTTTTGAGCGTCTTCAGTATTTTGTGCCTTCCATATGCAAATAGCAAACCTCAAATCACCCTCATCGCACCTCTGCTTGCATTTCCCTACAAGAACCTCTCTAATGGATGGAGACTGTAACACAGATCTGAGCTTGTTACAGACCGCCTGACAATCAGGCTTTACGACTTGCTGGGTCGCCTGCTGTTGGCCTTCGAGGGGGCTTACGACCCCAGTCTGTGACTTTTCAGGCAGTGAGGCGCTCGGCGTTTCCTCACTCTTTTGTGCGACAGGCATTTTTTCAAACCCTTGAGCGCCTTTTGGTTCAGGTTCTCTTGACGGTTTCTGCGACAAATCAAACTCCAAAACCTTGGTTTCGCCTTCTGCGATTACAACCTCCCTCGTTGTGACTGTGTCACCCTGAGAAACTGTTACTACATGTTTTCCAATGGGGACTGGCTTTATTGTGATTGGCGATAAGCCTTTTGGTTCATCGTCCAATAAGACCTTCGCACCAATTGGAGTCGTCAGAACTGTCAGTGAACCTCCGATAGGCTCCAATGCAAGTTTGAACTTTATAACCTCATCTTCGAATACCTCCAGATAACCCTCAAGCTCATGATACCCTTCTGCCCTTACCGATACATGTCTGAACCTGTTTCCTTCTATTGCCTTAAAGACTGCGCCTTTCCCAACCTCTACCCCATCGAGAAACACCGTCGCGTTTTCGGGCACTGTAACAATATAGACATAGCCCCTTCTTTGCAGCCTTTTTTGCTTCTCTGTCTTGGTTTTTATTTGACTCGCTGGTATCAAATCAGAACTTCCAAGAAATCTCTCCTCTATGACTTGCGCCTTTTCCATCACCTGACATTGACATGGAGTTGGCTGAGCAATGACTCCCCCAGACGCGTCTTGACCCTTTACAACCGTTTTCTGCGCGCAAGAAGGGGCTACAAGTATCAGAGATAGGAACAATAACCTTTGCATCTGCAAACTCCACAAAGCCTTATTTATGTTCTCAAAGCATTGCACCTGTGTCAAGGCTGAGCGCGGGATTGCCTAGGTCCTGTCCTGGTCTTCCGAAACACACAGGTTGTAACCCACCGAACTTCAAAACATACCAGCAGTGATGCTCCGGCTATGATGGAACGAGACAGTAATCCAAGCAATGCGGGATCCTGCGCCCCCATCGACATTTCGCAGTTGCATAAGCGTTTTGAAAAAATTTGACATTTGGTTTGATAAATAGTATTTTGATTTTGGTTCCTTGGGGTGTGGAGTGCTGGTCTGAGTCCCTTCCTTTCACGATCCCTTCAGTAATGAAGCGTCGGAACTAGGTTTGGGGGCTTTCACCTGCATCTTCGTTGCCACTTTGGTTGGCGCTCCGAGGGTAGTTCTTGCCTGATTTTCAGGCACCGTGCGGGGGCGGAACCCCCGAGGTTCTTTATAAAGGAGTTGTTTCATGGGTACCAAGTTGTTTTTCGGAGGGCTCGCATGGGCCACAACCGAGGATTCTTTGAGAGAGGTCTGTGAGCCTTTCGGAGCAGTGGCTGAGGTCAAGATCATCACTGACCGGGCGACAGGCAGATCAAGGGGTTTCGGTTTCGTCACCTTTGAGACCGACGAGGCTGCATCTAAGGCGAAGCAAAGTCTAGATGGCAGTGTTCTGGATGGAAGGATAATCAAAGTAGATTATCCTAGGGAACGGGACAGAAGGCGTTCGGATCGCCGTGATAGGCGCTACTGACAGAGGCGTCTCGAGCCATTAGTCCTTACTGCGCACCATAGGGACAAATCGCACGGGGAAAAGATAATTCCGTTCGATACCTGTGTCTTTCTTCTTTATCACTATCAAGTCCTGGACTATCTCTCCAACTGGGAGGACCATAATCCCCCCTACCTTGAGTTGGTCAACTAGCGCTTGAGGCACATCAGGGGGCGCGGCTGTGACGATTATCCTGTCAAATGGAGCCTCCTCCTTGAGCCCCTTATACCCATCCCCATGTATCACGGTTACGTTGTCGTAGCCAAGCCTTTTTAGCCTTTCTCTGGCTTCGTCCGCAAGTTCTTTCACTATCTCGATGCTGAACACAGTTGCGCCCATCTCTGCAAGTATCGCTGCCTGATAACCCGAGCCTGTCCCTATCTCGAGGACCTTCATCCCCCGCTGAACTTCCAAGGCTTCAGTCATAGCAGCAACCACATACGGTTGTGAAATGGTCTGATGATGGCCTATGGGCAAAGCCCTGTCTTCGTATGCAGAGTTTTCCTCTTCAGGTGGGACAAACTTA
>Ga0197143_1002093_pt1 | contig 15441 bp, 6 predicted proteins | sample GBS70_MetaG_FD_148603 | JGI IMG/M metagenome (GOLD analysis project Ga0197143, IMG submission 148603) | Sediment microbial communities from Great Boiling Springs, Gerlach, Nevada, United States - GBS 70_MetaG | ecosystem: Environmental > Aquatic > Thermal springs > Hot (42-90C) > Sediment...
TTTAACTAATCACAATTTCTTTCTTGATTTATAATTTCTAAAGAAATATTTTTAGTTGTGTTTTTCTCTGTCAAAAATTATTATGGTAATAAAAAAAAATAAATAAAATTATAAACAACAAATAAAATAAAATTTCATTAGATTTTTGAGTTTAAGTTAAATCTTTCTTGCTTTAAAATTTCGAAATATTAAATTATAGGCACATCTAAATAATCATTTTTAATTAAAAGTATTTTTAATAAAGTTGATTTTTTAAAAGAAAATTTATCTTTTAAATAATTTAAAAATTTTTTTCATTTTTTTAAAAAATTTTTAAATTTAAAAAAAAAATTGTGGAATCAAATAATTTAAAAAACTCGATAATTTTACCTATTGATTTTACAGAAAAGTGTGAATATGCTTTAAAACATGCTATTTTTTATTCTAATTTTTTAAATACTAAAATTGTAGGGATTCATATAATAAAGAAAGATAAATATTATGAAGAGGCAAAGAGGCAATTAGATTCATGGAAAAGTACAATGGAGAACAAATACAATATAAAAATAGAATGTTTCATAAGAAACGGTAAATTATTTAAGGAAATAAAAAATTTTTGTAAGGAAATAGATGGTTTATTAGTAGTAATGGGTTTGCATAATCCAAAACGAGCATTAAAAACTTTAATTGGTTCTAAAAAACCTTTTATACTTATACAAGATGATTTAAAAAGTGAAAAATTAAACGAAATTGTAATACCTTTCGATGAAAATGAAGATGCCCGTGTACAATTAAATTGGGCAATATTTTTTCATCAAAAATTTAATAGCAACATAAATATTATAAAACCTTTTATTTCTAGTGATTCGAAAAATGAAAAAATGAGAAAAAATATATATTTTATCCGTAATGTATTAGATTCAAAAAATATTGTTTATGGTATAAGAACTGCAAAAAGAGGCTCTACTTTTAATGAAGCAATTTATGATTTTGCTAAAGAAATAAATGCAGATTTAATTTTTATTATGTCATACAATTTTAAAAAGTTTATACTAAAATCAGAAAAATTTAATGTAAAAATACCAGTAATGTGTGTAAACCCTGCAGATACTAAGTTTTTACCAGGTAAATTTGTTTAATTTTTTATAATTATGCTAAATGATTAAATTGTTTTTTATAAAAATATTGCAATATCTTTTTATTTAAGATAAAAAATAAGAAAAATTAAGGTCAAATTTAGTAGTTTATATTAAACTAATTTTGTGAAGCTTCCTTAGTTTCTCGAAAAAATAATAATTTTTTTATCTACTTCAAAAAAGAAAAAAAATTTTTTCTTTTTTATGTTGCCATGTTTTCAAGTTTATTACTATTAGTTAGTACTATAAACAAACTGCAGATATGAATAAACGATTAAATATTATGTTTTTTAATATTATAAAAAATAAAATATCAAACAGTTCCAGGATAGAATATTTTACTATTTAAATTATGATATTTTATAGTGAATCAAATTTTTTCTTTTTATAATGATAAACAAATTTTTATTAAATATTTTTTGCTTTAATAAAAAACACCTTTTTTTCTAATTATTTGCTTTTTTACATGTAAAAAATAGCTATTTATTTTATTTTATTAATTTTTTCGCATACAAAAAAATGGTTATTTATAATTTTTATGAAAATTTTCTGTAAATACCGTAAAGAATTTAAAAAAATAAAGCTAAATATTGTTTTTAATTTTGTAATTCTTGATATATTTGTGGTTTCAATATTTTTCCATTTACTCATTATTAGAATAAATATATTTTCGATAAAAAAATTATTTTTAATTTTTTATACTCTTGTTTTGATTTTTTTGTATAATCTGGTAAGTTATATAATCAGCAAAGGATATATTCATTAAATATATAAATTTCAATTGTAAGAAAAAAAATAAAAATTATTTTATTGAAAATGAATTTTTTAGGTATTTTTTATATATTAAAAATTTTTTAAAACATTTTCTTATGATTTTATGTAACAAAAAATATTTTTGTGCGTTTATAAAATATTTTGCAAAAACAAGTAAAATAAATTTTAATTTATGATTGAGGTTATTAAGCTTATTTGTTTTGATTGTATTATTATTAGTTTTGTTAAGAAACTATGTAATTATAATTTATAAATTGATTTTAAAAAATAGGAATGAAATATTGATAGAAATAAAAAGAATTACATTTTAGTATAAGTTGCAGTAACTTCTTCTGGGCCATTTCCTTCATCAAATGTATATTTCCAATTGATGTAATTATAGTTAGATGAAACTGTTCCTTTACCATTAAAAATATATCCACTAATAGATTGGTTAGTTATTATTAAGTTTGGTTCAGAAAATTTTGCTATTATTGATTTTCCATAACCTAAATTAAAAAAATTATCAATTATTACATAATTGTCAGAATTTGGATCAATTTTTATTTCAACGTAATATTTTTGATTTCCAAAAGATGGGGAATTTTCATCGCATTTCCATGCTGCTTCTAATTTTGAACGATTATCTGTTGTAGGTTCTTCGTCTGGGCTACAAGAATAAAAAAAGAGCAAAATAAGTAATAAAACATTTAAAAAATTTAACCTTTTTATCATATTTTTTTTACAAATATAATAAAAATCTGCTTTTATTGTTTATTTATTTACTCTCAGACAAATCTTTATTAATAATATTTACTAAAATACTTATGGCGTCTTTTTCGTCTACATTAAACATTATTTGTTTACCTTTTTTATACAAAGCAACTTTATTAGTGGAAATACCAACATATCCATAATCAGCATCCTTCATTTCACCAGGACCATTAATAATACATCCCATAATAGCAATTTTTAAGTTTTTAAAATTCTTTGTTGCCTCCTTTATTTCTTCCGTAACCTTTTGAACATTAAAAGTTGTACGAGAACAAGTAGGGCATGATATGTATTCATTAAATTTTGAACGTATTCCTAAAAAATGCAATACATATTCTACTAATAAAATTGCATCTTGTAAGATACTTTCTTCTGAGTAAATGTTAATGTCTTTGTATAATTCATCAAAAAGAATTTTACCAAGAACTAGTATAAATACATAAAAATTTTCTTCTTTTAGATTGTTAATAAATATATTAAATTCATTTATATTTTTTTCATTGTTATGTAATTGATAGAAAAAAATAGGAAAATTAAATGTAAAGTCAGTTATTTTTGTTTTATAAAAAGAAATATTTATATCTTTTTCTTGAATTATTAATTTTTGAAAAAAAGAGGAGTTTATGTTTAGTTGAGGATTATTATTAATATGTGTTTGTTTTAGATAATTATATGCGGATAGAATTTTTTTACATTCTTTTATTTCGTATATAGGATTATCTGTTAATGAAATGCGAATAGTGTCACCAATACCTTTTAATAATAATATTCCTACTCCTAAGCCAGATTTTATTTTAGCATCTATACCGGTACCAGCTTCTGTAACTCCAATGTGAAGAGGATATATCTTTTCTTTTTTTTGAAAAACTTTTACATATTCAATATTTGATAAAATTGTTTGTAAAACATTACTTGATTTAAATGATAAAACGATATTTGAAAAATTCTTATTTTCAAAGTAATTTGTAAATTCTATTGCAGATTCAATTAAAGCAATGTAATTATGACCGAATTTTTCAACAATTCTCCAAGATAATGAACCGTGGTTTACACCTATTCTTATGGCTGTTTTTTTTTCTTTACAAACAGAAATTAATTCATTTAAAAACTTTTCTTTTAAAGTTTTTTTTGTGATTAGATTTTTCTTATGTGATAAAGAAGATTCCAAAAAATTACCAGGATTTATTCTCACTTTTTCAAAGTATTTAGCAGATTCTATAGCAAGAATCGGCGAAAAATGAACATCTGCAATTATGGGTATATTAATTTTTAATTTATTTAATTCATTTTTTATTTTTATTGCACTTTCTATATCTTTTTTTGAGTTGATTGCTATTCTAATTATTTCAGCACCTTCTGAATGTAATTCTAAAATTTGATTTAGAGTACTTGTTATATCATGTGTTTTTGTGTTAGTCATTGTTTGTATTTTTATTGGATTATTGCCACCTATTTTAATATCACCTATGCTAACTGTTTCTGTGTATATTCTGGTGGAAATATTCAAGATATTACCTACCATAAAATTGTTTATGTAATAAATATAATTCTTATTTTTATAAATTTAAAAATGAAAAAAAATAATTTTTATAATTTATCTCTGTTATTATTTCTTTGTTTTTTTATTTTTTTATTAAACTTAAAGTTTAAAAGCTTATCTTTTAAGGACTTTTTAATAAACATAAATTTATTCAACTATTAAACGTTAATGATTTTACACTTTTTTAGTTAATTAGTTTTAATTAAAAAAAATACAATATTTTTCTATTTTTTAACTTAATTTTTATATTTTCACTTCTTTAATGCTTTTTTAAATTAAATTAAAACGTTTTTTGTTTTTTTATTCAATTATTTTAACAGTTTTTATTTTAAAAGTAATTTTAATAACTTTTGTTAATAAAATTTTGATAATAAAATAAATTTTTAAATGTGTATTATTTAAAAAATTTGCTTTTATTCTTTACTAGAATTCAAAAATTTTTAAATATTACCCATTGGGATTAATGTTGTATAAAGAAACTATTAAAATTTTATTGTAACTATTAAAATTATTGGTAAACCGTAATTATTAGTTTTCAATAATTTATTTTTTATAATGTATTTTTTTTATAAAAAGTTTTGGAAAGATTTAAGAGTAAAAAATTTTTAAATATTTTATGCTAAAGAGCTTTTAACAGAAAAGGTTATATTTTTTATGTCAAAAACTTTTATTTTGTTAAAATAAATTTTAATACAATAAATAGAAATGATATAAATAGAATTATACTTTATAAATTACACCAGCGGAAAGGTTTTTTTTAGAACCAGTAACTGATTTTAGAGTATTTAATTTATTTTTTATTCTTAAAAGACCCAAGAAGGCGAAAATTAGTGCTTCTTTGAATTTTATTAATTTTTCATCTGGTATTACGAGTTTAGAATTTGTTTTTTCTTGAATTTTAGAAATTAAAAATTCATTAAAGGCTCCACCTCCTGTTACAAGGGTATTACCATCTATTAGTATTTTAGAGATTTGATAAGAAATATGTTCTACTAAAGTAGCTAAAATATCAGGAATAGGGAATGTTTCGTATTTTGTTATAATAGGAATATAATACTTTTCTACCATTTCTCTGGCTAAAGATTTAGGAGGAGGTAATTTGTAATATTCTATATTGTTTAATTCTGTTAATAATTGTTGAATAACTATACCACTTTTTGATAAATTACCATTGTGGTCGTATTCGCAATTGATCTTAGAAGAATAAAAGTTAAGCAAAAAATTACAGGGGGCAATATCGAAGGCAATCCTTTTTTTGTTGAATACATACGAAACATTGCAAAATCCACCTAAATTAAGGCAATATTTGTAGTTATAAAAAAGTAAATGATCACCAATTGGTACAAGTGGAGCACCTTGACCTCCAAAAGCTATATCTAACGTTCTAAAATCACTTACTGTTGTTATGTTTGTTGTTGCTGCTATAAAAGCTCCTTCCCCTAATTGAAAATTAAATCTTTTTATTGGCTCATGAAAAATCGTATGACCATGTGAAGAAATTATATCAACTTTTTTTATGTTTTTATTTTTTATAAATTCTTTTATCTTTTTTCCTATAAAAACTCCATATTTTTTATGTAATACTAAAAAATTTTTTGCATTTAATTTATGAGCGTTTTTAAGTATTTTTCTAATTTTTTCATTGTATTTTAAAGTTTCTGCATGGATAATTTTATATTTCCACATTTTATTTTTTTTAAAAAATGAACAATATGCTATATCTAGTCCATCTAAAGATGTACCTGACATAACTCCGATTACATACCACTTTTTCATTGTGAATTAATCTTTTCTTGCATTTTTTGAATAGTATTATCTAATAAAACATTTAAATTTTTAGGATTTTTAAGATAAAATTCTAAAGTTTTTGTTAGCCTGTCCACACTTATGTTGTATTTAAACAATATTGAATATATAAAAGTATCTTGAGCTATTTCTAATTTTATTAAATGATTTTTATTATATACGTTCGAAGTAAGAAAAGAATCTTTGTATAATTTTAAAACATAAAAATCTGTGATTATTTCCGATAATGTATCTATATGAATTAAATTTTCTTGTTGATTTGAAGAGCACTTAAATAGAAAAAATATAAGATAAAAAATGCTTATACTAATAATTATAATTTTTTTCATTAAATTTTTTTTCATTAAGGGAATAATTTATGGTTTTGTTTAGATTTGAATTTTTTAAAGTTCATATTTACAGTTATTTCGTGAGAACCTGTAGTAAATTTTTTTATATTAGAGAGATGATAATCATAAGAATAACTAATAGAGATTTGGTTATCTAAAAATATACCAGCAGCAAAAACTAAAGCATCTTTTGTTCTTATACCTGTACCAAACCAATATTTATTGTTAAAAATACATTTAACAAAGAATGTTGTTTGTAATGGAGCCGGGTAAACATACGCAAATATTAAAGTAGGTTCTATTGAAAGATCTTTATTTGTTTGATATAAGTAAGAACCATGTAAAAAAAAGTGTTGTTTAAGTTTATTTATTCCTAATTGATGTACTTCTGAAAAGTTAATATTTGAACTAAAAGCTTGTATAATGGAGAATCCAATATTAAAATAATTAGAGAAAAAAAGAGTTCCAAAAGATAGGTCTGGGATATAAGCTTTATATACATTGTATCCAAGAGAATTATCGAAAAAATCGTGAAGAATTACTTCACTTCCATCAAGTTTAATTTGTAGAATACCTAAAGAAAATCCTATGGATAGAAAGTAGTCTTCGATTAATTGAATATGGTAAGAATAGAGAGAATACAATCCAGTTTTAGAAAGAGGGCCTGCAACATCATTTATTAAATAACCACCAAATCCAAAATTATATACTTTATGTGGTCCGAAAACAGATAATATATAAGTTTTAGGTGCATCAGTTATACCTAACCATTGAAACCTATAATTTGTTCTTGCTTGATAATGATCTTTAATGCCAGTAAAAGAAGGATTATAAAAAATTTCATTTAAAAAATATTGTGTATATATTGGGATTTGTTGAACATAAGATTTTAGAGAAATAAATAAAAAAATTAAAAAAATATATTTATTTAAGTTCATATTTTAAAATTTTTTATTATCTTTTAATAACAATAGGTCCAGTAATAGGTTCAGGGAAGGCTTCATCATTTAAAAGGATTACATAATAGTAAGTACCAACAGGTAATGGTTTTCCTTTGTATGTTCCGTCCCATCTTTCGTTTTCTGGGTAACCTTTACTATAAAAAAGTTGTTCACCCCATCTATTAAAAATCATTATTTCACAATTTGGAAACTTATCAATCATATCAATTATCCATACATCATTAATTCCATCATTATTTGGTGTTATAGCTGTTGGGATTTTTAATTTAGGTAAAACTGTAATTTTAACAGAATCAATAAATTTACATCCTTCATAAGAAATAGCAATTAAATAATAAGTTATTGTTTCAAAAGGTTTAGCTGTTGGATTTAAAATGAGTGTATCAGATAAACCATTAGAAGGAGTCCAATAATAATAATAGGGTATACCAGTAATTGTTCCATTTAGTATTGTCGTTTGATCAAAGAATATACTTTTATCTAAACCAGCATCAATATGTAATGGAGGATATATGCTTATAGTTACTGAATCTATATCATAACATATACTATCGAAAGCATAATAATAATATGTAGTAGTTATTTGTGGTTTTGCAAAGGGATTAAAAATAGTACTATCAGACAATGTATTTCCTGGTGTCCAGTAAAATGTTTTACCACCAATACCAAATATTTGTGCTGAATCATTTAAACATATTATTGTATCACCTATAGCCTTGGCATTTACATTGATTAAAGAAGTAATTTGGATTGTATCTATATATAAACAATTATTATTATCTGTTATAGTAAATGAGTATAAACCTGGATTTAAGTTATATATAGAAAAAGATTGTTGATTATTATTCCATAAAATTGTATATTCTGGTGTTCCTCCTGAAATTTCTAATTCTATGTAACCTGAATTATCATATTTATTACATAAAGGATTTTTAATGTTTTTATAAACCGTAATTTTTTCAGGTTGAGTAATTTCTATTGTGTCGATAATAAAACAATTATTTGCATCGCTTATGTTTATAATGTAAATACCATTTGTTAGATTTATTAAGGTATCGTTAAAGTATTGTTCACTATTAACAAATATACTATAAGGAAGTGTTCCCCCTGAAATTAATAAAATTATTGAACCATCGTTATAACCATAACAAGATACATCTTTAGAAATGGTATTTACTTCTAATTTATTTGGTTGTGTTATTTCATATTCACCAAAATTGGAACATAAATTATTATCTGTTACTTTAACTATGTAAAGACCTGGACATAAATTAGAAATTACGTTGCCGTTAATAGGTGGTTCTGTTAGCCAAGTAAAGGTATATGGTTCATTACCTCCTTCTGCAGTAATTTCTATTAATCCATCACAGGAGTCATAGCAACTTACATTTTCTAGGTTAATTAAATTTATTTCTATATTTGTTTGATCTGGTAAAATAACATAGTCAGAAACAGTACAATTATTATTATCTGTAATAGTTATAAAATAAATGTCAGAACAAAGAGATGAAATAGTTTGAGAAGTTTCATTATTGCTCCATAGGTATGAATATGGAGGAGTACCACCTATAACATTTGCAGTAATTTGACCATTGCAATTATCATAACAATTAGGTTGAATTACATTAGAGAAAGAGAGTAGAAGAGAATCAGGTTGATTAAGAACATAAGTTGCAGAATCAATACAGTTTCCATTTCCAATAACAGTAACAGAATATATTCCTGCGCTTAAATTGCTTATAATTTGAGTTGTATCGCCATTATTCCAATGTATGGAATAATTTAGAGCACCAACAACTGAAACTTGTAATACTCCATTAGATAATCCGTAACAAGATATTTGTGAAATTGGGTTTATTTGTACGCTAAAAGGCAATTGATCATTAATTTGGACTGAATCTGTGTAACTACAGCCAGCATTATCTGTTATTGTGTAATAATAAGTGTTTGGACATAAATTTTCTGCAATTGGTCCAGAAATTGACTGGTCTGACCATTGAAAGCTAACATAAGGAGGATTTCCTCCAATTGGTGTGAGTATAATTTTTGCATCACAAAGGCCACTACAAGATGGTAAAATAACATTTTCATTGGCAGTTAAAGTAGCGCTTTCATCAATATTAATGATTTCTATTCGCATACATTGCTTACTATCAGTTACAGTCACTCTATATTCACCAGCGCAAAGATTAGTAAGATTATTGGTAGTATCACCATTATTCCACAAGTAGTTGTAAGGCGGAAATCCTCCTTCTGCACTAACTATAATACTACCATTACACCAACCACCACATGTTACATTCTGAATATCAATAATGTTTAATGTTAAGTCAGAAGTATCTATAATAGAGATATTACCTATTATGGAACAACCATTATTATCAAGTACTGTTATAGAATACACGTTTACACATAATGAATCAGCAGTTGGGGTTTGTTGAAAATTAGCATTTTCATCCCACAAGTAATAATAATTAGGAGTTCCTCCAAAAACAATTGCTGTAGCTGATCCTAAACAATAACCACAATAAGTTGGAGTAATATCAGTAAATGTTAAGTTTAATTGTGATGGTTGAGTAATGTAAATACTTGCACTATCTTGACAATTATTTTGTCCATAAACAGTAACACTATATGTACCAGCAGATAAATTTGATAAAATATGAGATGTATCTCCAGTATTCCAGAGTAAAGTATAATCATTAATGTTAGATACGTGAACCATAATTTCAGCTGTATTTTCTCCGTAACATTTTATGTCAGAAAGAATGGTAAAATTTATGTTAATAGGAGGTAGCTCAAGAATAGTTGCTGAACCATTAATTGAGCAGCCTGCTTCATCTGTAATAGTGTAGTTATAAGTGCCAGGACATAGGTTAAAGGGATCATCAATAGATGGGGACCAACTGATTATATAAGGTGGATTTCCTCCATTTACTTGTAATGAAATTTGACCATCACAATTTCCAGCACAAGAAATTTGGGTTACAATAGGAGTAGCTTGTAATATTGAACTTTCATCAATGGTAATTTCTTTTATCTCCACACAATTAAAAATATCAGAAACAGTAACATAATATGTTCCAGAACATAGATTTGTTAAGTAATTTCCTGTAGCTCCTGTATTCCAAATGTAAGAATATGGTGGATGGCCCCCATTTGCCTCAATAAATATAATACCATCACACCAACCATAACAACTTATGTTCTCTTTTTGTAATATATTTATTGTTAAACTAGAAGTATCTGATATTATAATATTACTTGTAGCTGTACATCCATTATTATCGGTGACAGTAATTATATAAAGGTCAGCACACAATGAATCTATTGATGATGTATTTTGTCCGTTACTCCAAAGGTAAGTATATTCTGGTGTACCACCTGAAGCAATAGCTGTTACTGAACCTGAACAAATCCCACAATATGTTTCTGTAATGTTAGTAAAGTCTATTGATATTGGAATTGGTTGAGGTAAAAATACACTATCAACTTTAGAACAATTATTAGCATCTGTAATTGTTAGATAGTATGTATCAGAGCAAAGATTATTATTTACAGGAGAATTAACATTATTGTTCCAATAATAAGAATATGTTGGAGTTCCACCACTAACATTTGCACTAAGAGTACCATCACAAGAACCAAAACATGATATTTGATTAAGAATATTTATAGAAACATTTAATGGTAAAGGTTGGGTTAGCACTATTGAACTTGTTACTGAACAACCGTTTTGATCAGTAATAGTTACCTGATAATCTCCTGCGCATATGTTTGATATTGTTTGAGTAGTTGAATTATTTGGATCATTCCAAATAAATGAATAGTTAGGGGTACCACCATTTGGCAAAACAGATATAGCTCCAGTACATTCACCATAACATAAAATAGGGCTTAAAATAGAAATTTCTGCAGTTAATTGTTCTGGTTGAGTTAAATTTATATATAAAATCCTAGAACATACATTAAAGTCTACTACTGTTACATAATAATTACCAGCACATAGATTTTCTTGAGAATTTAGTGTTTCTGTTGTGTGCCAAGTTGTATCACCTGTACTCCATATAAATGTATATGGCGATGTTCCATTTGCTACAGAAACTGTAATTTGTCCATTACAATCATTATAACATAAAGGATTAATTATTGTACTAATATTTAAAGTTAAGTTTGATGTATCTGTTATCTCAAAGTAGGAAGTACTTGTACAATTATACTGATCATAAACTGTTACGAAATATATTCCTGCACATAGATTAGAAAGGTAATTTGTATTACCAAAGTCGGGATTCCAGACATAGGTATATGATGGGGTTCCACCATTTGCTTGGATTTCTAAAATTCCAGAACAATCACCATGGCCACATAATACTTCTGTTTTTTGAATTAAATTTATTGTTATTGGCTCGGGTTCAGTTATATTTATAGGATTTGTAGTAATAGTACAACCGTTAATATCTGTAATTGTAACTTGATAAATACCTGCATTTAAGTTTGTAAATGAGTTAGAAGATTGCTGACCTAATCCAATATTGTAATAATATTGTGGAGTTCCTCCGCTTACATATACAGTTATGCTTCCATTGTTACTATAATTACAAGGAAATTCATTTTCTATTTTGAGAGAATCTATAATTAAAGGAGGAGGTTCAATTATAGTTATAGGATCAGATGTAATTGTACAGCCATTATTGTCTTTAATTGTCACCGTATATGTACCTGGTGATAAGTTTGTAAAAACATTATTTGTTTGAAATTGTTGGCCAATTGAATATAAGTAGGGGGGAGTACCACCATTAACAAAAATTGTAATTGTACCATTATTACTACCAGCACATGGACCACTATTTTGAACTTGTATATTCTCAATAATTAATTCTTGTGGTTGAGTAAAAGTGATGGATGTAGTATTGTAACATCCATTAGCGTCTGTTACTGTGACAGTATATGTTCCTGCACAAGCATTGTTAATTGTTTGGTTAGGTATAAAAGTATAAGGTGGTTGCCCACCATAAGCATTAACTATTGCTGAACCTGTACATTCACCATAGCAATAAATTTGTTCAGTAATTGTATAGGTAAGATCTATATCATAATTATTTAAAATTTCCACAGAATCAATATCATAACAATTATATGAGGATACAGTAACATAATATTTTCCCGCACATACGTTAGTTATTGTCTGAGAGGTTTCACCGTTTGACCAAATAATATTTATTGGATCAATTCCTCCAGAATAGAAAACTGTAGCACTACCATTACATATACCACCACAAGAAGCATTAATTTTAGTAATTGAATCTATATTAATATTAACTGCATGAATTGTAATTAAAGAAGTATTTGTACAATTGTTAGCATCTGATACGGTTACGAAATAAGTTCCACCACATAGGTTGGAAACAGTTTGAGATGTTTGTCCATTTGACCAAACAAAAGAATATGGTAAGGTACCATTTTCTGGGATAACTGTGGCTGATCCGTTACATTCTTCTTGGTTAAATAAGGTTGGATCAAAATTTATTTTCCACCAAAATAGCCAACCATCATCAATGAGCCATTCATCACAAATTCTCAAAGTCCATGTGCCGTTTAAAGGACAACCAATTAAACCAGATAAAGATTCCTCAGGTGTAAAATATCCAGTATTGTTATTGTAATCTACTGGTGGTATAGGAGATATTCCACCATCTAAAATGTTTAGATAACCTTGTTGAGGAAAAATTTCTGACCAACAATAATCCCATCCCGTTCCTTTTGGACAAACTATTGGTTGAGTTGAACATGAAGTACAATCAAATTCATCTGGTAATCCTAAATAAGCAGAACCAGAATTATCATAACTATCTAAAATAACATCTTGTCCATTAGGACATATTATCTTGAATGATAAATCACCAGAAAATGAATGCTCCATATTAATACAAATAGATTGAATATCTGTTATAGAAGTTATGACTTTATCTGGTGGAAATACATTGATTTCTATTGTTGCCTCAAAGCACGGATCTGGACATTGCATTCCATCAGGTATGTATATTCCATCTCCAAGTATTTCTTGAAATATTGGAGTATAACAAGACATATTAACATTTGTAAAAGATATATTTATTGGTTGAGGTTGATCAAAATAAATAGAATCTTTAGAAAAACAACCGTATGTGTCATACACACTAACATAATTCCATCCTGCACAACCATTTGTTATTGTATCATTATTTTCTCCGTTACTCCAAATATAAGAATATGGTGGAACTCCTCCATTAATTATTACTGTTGCACTACCATTACACATTCCATTGCAAGTAATATTGCTTATTAAATTAATTGATGTTATTATTTCAGGTGGTTCATGGATTATAAAAAAAGTATCTTTTATACAATTATTAACATCTGATACAGTTAGAAAATATGTACCAGCTATTAAATTATAAATATCTTCACTATTTGAACTAAATGGAGGTGGTCCAACCCAATTATATGTAAATGGAACAGTTCCTCCAGTAATTGTAATATCTATGTAGCCATTATTATATCCGTAACAAGTAATATCTGAGATAAGAGCGTTTATGGTTATTTCTGGAACTTCGTTTATATTAACTATGAGAGAGGCGGTACAAGAATTGGCATCAGTAACTGTGACGGAATAAGTTCCAGCAAAAAGGTTATAAATATCTTCTGTGTTATTAGCATAGCCATTAGGTCCGGTCCAAGAATAAGAGAGTGGTGGAGTATAATTACCGGAAACAGTTAGGTCTATACTACCTGTATTTTGTCCTACACAAGCAACATCAATGTGCGTTTCTGAGAGTAAGATAGGAGATGGTTCGTTAATGGTTGTAGATGCATCTTTTGTACATCCTGCTGCATCAATTACAGTAATTGTATAAGTACCAGAACATAAGTTTGTTATGTTTGTACCTGTGCAAGGACAACTTGGACCATTCCAAATATATGTATAATCAGGAGTACCTCCATTAACTGATATGCTTATACTACCATTACATTGACCAGCACATAGGGGCTCAGTAATATTGGTAAAAGATATATTAATTTCAGATGGAGAAAGAATTGCATAAGAATTTTCATAAGTACAATTATTGGCATCGGTAATAGTCAGGTAATAAGTACCGGAGCAAAGATTGGAAATATCTTCGTTATTAGAAGAGAAGCCATTAGGTCCAACCCATAAGTATGAATAAGAAGGAGTACCACCATTAACTGTTATGTCAATAGAGCCATCACAAAGACCATAACAAGTAACATTTTGTTTATTAAAAGAGACATTAATTGGTTGAGGTTGAGTAATTTGAATAGTAAGAGTTCCTGTACAGTTATTTATATCGGATACTGTAACATTATATATGCCGGCAGATAGGTTAGATATTGAATTTGAGTTTGGGCAAGGACAGCTTGGACCTGTCCATTGATAAGTATAAGGAGAAGTTCCCCCAATAACATTTAAAGTTATGCTACCATTAGAGCCACCATAACAACTTACATTAGAATATGTGCTTGTTATTTGAATTTCATTTGGTTGGGTTAGTTCAACTGATAAAGTATTAGTGCAATTTCCTGCATCAGTCACTGTTACATAATAAGTACCAGCAATAAGATTGTAAATATCTTCTGATGTTGAAGAAAAGCCTTCTGGTCCTTGCCACAAATAGTTAAAAGGAGGAATACCTCCATTAACAGTTAAATCTATTGAGCCATTATTATTTCCATAACAGGTAGGATTAGTATGAGTTTCTTGTAAGTTAAATATGCTTAACTGTATTGTTAAAGGAGGTGTAGTTATAGAGCAATTACTGTTATCTGTTATAGTTACTGTATAAGTCCCAGAATTAAGATTAGAAAAAGTGTTAGAAGATTGGTTACCATATCCAATATTAAAAGAATAGGGTGGATTACCGCCAGAAACATCTACAGATATTTGACCTGTTCCTTCTACACATATAATTTCTGTAAAATTAATATTTTCAATTATTAAAGGGTCTGGACTTAAAATTGTGAAATCAAATTCTTTTGTACAATTTCTACTATCTGTAACAGTTAAGAAATAAGTACCATTACACTTATTATAAATGCCAAATTGTTCGCCAGAAGAGGAGCCAATTTCTCCACTTGACCATTGATAATATAATGGATATTGA
>Ga0197143_1002096_pt1 | contig 15424 bp, 17 predicted proteins | sample GBS70_MetaG_FD_148603 | JGI IMG/M metagenome (GOLD analysis project Ga0197143, IMG submission 148603) | Sediment microbial communities from Great Boiling Springs, Gerlach, Nevada, United States - GBS 70_MetaG | ecosystem: Environmental > Aquatic > Thermal springs > Hot (42-90C) > Sediment...
AAGGGGGTTTTGTCTGATGTGGAGATTCTGTCTAGGATATTGAGTAAAGTTAAGGAGAAGAGGGGGTGGGTTTAATGGTTCAAATACTTATTAAGAATGGGTTGGTTTACGATCCATTGAATTCAATTAATGGGGAGGTTATGGATTTAGGTGTTAAGAATGGTAAGATAGTTGATCCTTCAGAGGTTAATTTAAATGAAGCTGTAGTTGTGGATGCTAGTGGTAAGGTTGTTCTCCCAGGAGGTATAGATATACATTCACATATAGCTGGACCTAAAGTTAATGTTGGTAGGTTGATTAGACCTGAAGATCATTACCTAACAAATATACCACATAAACCTCCATTTAAGAGGGCTGAAACTGGTTTAACTGTACCCAATGTTTTCAGGATTGGTTATGATTATGCTAGGATGGGTTACACATTCGTAGCTGAACCTGCAACTCCACCATTGAAGACTAGACATACACATGAAGAGCTCAATGCAATTCCAATGATTGATAAGATGGCCTTCGTCCTAGTAGATTCCAATTGGATCGTTTTAGACTTAATTCAAGAGTCTCGTAGGGATATGCTTACAGCATATCTTGGTTGGCTACTATATGCAACTAAAACTTATTCTTTGAAGATTGTTGATGCTGGTTCTGATGCTGCTTGGATGATTAAGGGTGAAGGTTTAAGTTTAGATGATCAAGTTCCGGGATATAATTTGACTCCAAAAGATATAATCAAGGCTATAGCTGAATCTGCTCAGCAATTAAACTTGCCACATAAAGTTCATGTTCACTGTAATAGACTTGGATATCCCGGGAATTATTCCATTACCATTGAAACTATGAATTTAACTAAGGATTTAAAGATAGTCTCTGAAGGTCCAGCTCTACATATAACCCACGTTCAATTCACTGGTTATAAGGGTGATTCTTGGGGTTCACTGGAGAGTGGTGGTGAGGATATAGCTAATGTTTTGAATGTAAATCCGTATGTGACTTTGGATATGGGGCAAGTTATTCCAGGTAGACCTGCAACAACCATGACTGCAGATGCCCCTTTCGAATTCGTATTATATCATTTAACACGTTGGAAGTGGAGTACTACTGATACCGAGGTTGAAACAGCATCTGGAATAGTTCCATACAAGTATAAGAAGAAGAGTTACGTTAATACAGTTCAATGGGCTATTGGACTTGAAGTTGTATTGTTATCAAAGGATTTGTGGAGAGTCTTCTTAACCACAGATCACCCCAATGGAGGTCCATTCATAGATTACCCAGTGGTTATGAGTTGGCTTATGAGTAAGAGGGCTAGGGAGGATTTCATGGCTAAACTAAATAGGAAGGCTTTGAAGAAGTGTGTGATAACATCAATAGATCGTGAATTCACATTATACGATATAGCGATAATCACTAGAGCTTCTCCAGCAAAGCTTCTTGGTTTAGAGAAGTTTAAAGGTCATCTTGGGGTTGGAGCTGATGCTGACATAGCGATATACGATATTGACCCTAGAACTCTGGATTTAAGTAAGGATTATGAGAAGGTTTCAAAAGCTTTTAGAAGAGCTTACATGACTATTAAGGGTGGTGAGATCATTGTTAAAGATGGTGAAATTGTTAAGCAAGTTTATGGTAGAACTCTATACGTTAAGCCTGAAATTCCAAAGGATATGATTGTGGAAATTGAAAAATACTTGGATTCTGCATTCAAGAAGTACTATTCAATTTCACTTAGAAACTTCTTCATAGATGAGAGGGAGTTGAGAAATCCAATGGAAATACCTTTAAAAACCAGTTTGAGGTGAAAGGGTATGAGTGTTAAATCAACTTATATTGTTAAATTGAAGTATGAGCCTAAAGTCCCCATAGATGCCAGAAACATATCTCCAAATACATTTACTGGTAAGAGTTTAAATGATATCCTTAAACTCAGTGTCCTCGAAGGTGGAATATCCGTTGAGTTGAAAGATCTATTTGATGTTGATGGCCCTTCAAACGCTCCGGAGGATGTAAACTCCATTGAAATATTAATTGAAGGGTTTGGCTCCGGGAAGTTGAGGTACATTGGATATAGGATGAGTGGTGGAAGAATTGTTGTTAAAGGTGACGTTGGACATTTCGCTGGTTATAGGATGAGTGGTGGATCCATATTAATTGAAGGGAAAGCTGGAAGCTATGTTGGTGCTAAAATGAAAGGTGGAAGTATTGAGGTTATGAAGGGGTGTGGTGATTGTGTTGGAGGGAAACTTCCAGGTGAGAAGCCTGGTAAGGGGATGTCTAGTGGCGAGATAATAATACATGGTGATGCTGGATCACAAGTGGGTGTTGGAATGAAGGGTGGAAGGATAATAATAGAGGGTAGTGCTGGAATGCTATGTGGATTGAATATGATGGGTGGAACTATACTTATCCAGAGGAATTGCGACCTGTATCCTGGTGCTAGGATGACTGCTGGCAGGGTTATTGTGGGCGGAGTTGTTGAGGGGATTCTACCAAGCTTCTACTTCGATTCAATAGTTCCATCTGTTAGGGTTGGCAAGATATCCATGAATAAACCCTTCGCAATGTTCATAGCAGATGCAATTGTTGGTGGTAGGGGTAGCGTATATATATCCCTAGAGGAAAATAAGTCATTAATTGATCAATATAAGGATTTAGTGGAGGAGAGGATAGAAGTTGAGTAGATCGATGAATAAGATTGCTGTTGATATATTGATGAAGGCTCTTGAGAGATGCGAGGAGCTTCAAATAAGTTATAGTAAGGTTGCTGGTGCAACCGTTGTGGATATGGGTGTGAAGAGTCCCGGTGGCTTTGAAGCTGGATTAATACTTTCAAAGATATGTCTTGGAGGTTTAGGTGAAGTTGGATTCACAAGTTTTAATATTGATGGTTTAACTTTACCAGCAGTTACAGTTTACACAGATCACCCTGTGGAGGCATGTATGGCTTCACAACTTGCTGGTTGGAGGATTAAGGTTGGAGATTACTTTGCCAATGCTAGTGGTCCAGCTAGAGCTCTTGCTAGGAAGCCTAAGAAGTTATATGAAGAGTTGGGTTACAGTGAAGTTTCTGATGAAGCTGTGCTTGTATTGGAAGCTGAATCCCTACCAAATGAGGATGTTGTTAAGTTTATTAGTGAATCAGCTAATGTTAAACCTGAAAACCTATATTTGGCTGTTGCATCATCAAGTAGTGTAGCTGGCTCTGTGCAGATTAGTGCTAGGATAGTTGAAACTGGTATGCATAAGTTCCATACATTGGGTTTCGACATAAAAACTGTGAAGTATGGTTTTGGAGTATGCCCAATAGCTCCATTACATCCAGATCCAATGGTTATGCTAGGTAAAACCAATGATATGCTACTTTACGGTGGATCCACATTCTACATAGTTGATTACCCAGATGACTCTAAACTATTAAGCTACGTTAATTCATCTCCAAGTTCAGCATCAAAGGATTATGGTAAATCCTTTACTGAACTAGTTTCACAAGTGGGTGTAGAGTTCTTATTCAAGTTAGATCCAAATGTCTTTGCTCCAGCAGTGGTTGTAGTTAATAATTTTAGAACTGGGTCTATTTTAAAGGCTGGCTACATAAACTACGATCTTTTAAGGAAGGCTCTAGCAATTTGATGGAATACTTCAATTATCAACCTACTTTTTTGCTTTCTCAATTATATACTTAGCTATTTCCATGGCTATATCCATATCTGTTACAACACTTTGGAGACCTTTCCATCCCGGTTGGCTATTTACTTCAAGTACGTATGGGGATTCCCCTACTATCACCATGTCTATACCAGCAATTTCACATCCAAGTATCTCGGTTGATTTCAATGCAATTTCCTCTAATTCAGGTTCCAGCTTCTCTATCCTCTTTGGAATTGCCCCTTGAGCTATATTTGTCTTCCACATCCCCTTCGGCGCTTTCCTATGCATTGCAGCTAGAATTCTATTTCCAAGTACAAATGCTCTTATATCTCTGCCACCATGCTTCAAGTATTCCTGCATATATATCGTGTGTTTAGTGAATCCTATTGTATGTAGAACTTCCCATAATACATCCCTCTCATTAATATTTATCCTCGTACTTCCATGACCTTTAGATCCAAACATTGGTTTAAGTACGATCTTCTTACTCTTTAGGAATTCTAGGTTCTTGAAAGCTGTATTGGGTTTTTCTGTTACTATGGTTTTCGGTACTGGTATTCCATGCATTTTCAATGTGCATAATGCTCTAAATTTGTCTACGCATCTCTCTATTGCATATGGCTTATTGAATATTGGTATTCCACTATCATTTAATGTGTATAGTAAGTCTATTCTGAAGATGGCTTGATCTAAACTCATTCTACCAAATGGTCTAACTATTATTGCAGATGCATCTCTCATTAAATCGACATCTCCAACTTTGATCTTCACTCCATCGTAATCTATGAATGCAATTAGATCATTGAATTGGAAGGGCATAACTTTATGTCCAGCATCTTCTATTGCTCTTATCAAATTATATGAAGACCAGCTGTTCGGGTTTCTTGTGATTAAACCAATTAACAGCTTCCTCACCTCAATGGATATATTTAGGGTTTTATACACTTATTTAGTGTTTTGTGTGGTCTGCTATGGTTAGGGGGTTTAGGGATAGGGATTTCATAGAATCCATTGAGGGTTTAATATTCTGTGTTATAGGTAATGTTCATCCTAAGGGTAGAGTGATATCATACCTCAAGTATGCACCAAACTTTCAATCCAATATTAGGGTTAAATGGTCTAGGAATGGTGTTTCCTATGGTAGGATACTCCCACATTATAGTGCTATGGGTGTTATGGAGACAATTAACTTCTTGAAGGCGAATTACCCTCAATACCTCATTTACGATGACAATAGATCCATGGAGTTCACTGAAGTGCCAATTGATAGAATAAAATTCCATTATAAACCTGAATTGAGGCTTAAGGAATTAATGAATTCACCCATGGATTCCTTGGAGAGTATGGTTAAGAATATTGTCTTGGAATTGTCTAGTGAATCTAATGTGGATTTAGATTTCTTCGGGGTAACTGGCTCCATACTCTTAGGCATACATAACCCATCCTTTTCAGATATAGATCTAATTGTTTACGGTTACTCTAATGCCATTAGAGTTAGAGAGACATTGAAGAGGTTGTATTCACGTGAAGATTCTGGTTTTTCGCTTCCGAAAGGTGAAGTTTTAGAGTCTTGGGCTAAGGATATAATTAAAATTCACCCATTAACCTTTGAAGAAGCATTATTGCTGTATAGTAAGTATAAGTGGAATAGGGCTTTATATAGAGGTAGACAGTTCTCAGTTCACCCAGTTAAGTTAGATGATGAGGTTAAGGGGTGTTGGGATTGTGAGAAGTATAGGTTTATGGGTATTACAACAATTAAAGCTAGAGTTGTTGATTCCAGAGATTCCATATTCATCCCAGCCACATATGTCGTTGATGATGTGAGGGTTATTGATGGTGTTAAACCTGATAAGCCAATATATAGGGTTGTGAGCTATGAGGGTTTATATATGGATTTAGCTGATATGGGTGATGAAATAGTTGTTAGGGGTAAATTGGAGGAGGTTTACGATTTAAATAGTGGTGAAAGCTACTGCCAAATAACTGTGGGTTCATTTGAAGCTTCCGGTGGAGATTACTTAAAGCCCATTAAATGGTTAAATGAGCTTCTCCGCTAAAATCAAATCCTCGATGGTATTCACATTTAAGAATTCTATTTCAGGTTTCAATGAAACCTCATATACATCTATATACAGTGTTTTCATGGAATCCAATATCGAGCGAACACTCCTCCCCTCATTTGCAATGTTGCGTTCCAAAACCTTTAGAAGCGGCGTTCTAGCATACATTGATATTAGTGGCTCTATAAATCCATTAGGCCACCTTGGAACTACGGCCTCATAACCATAATCCAGGTACTTATGCATATTCTCATATACATGTGGTTTTATGAATGGTGTATCCGATGGCGATATGGCTATCCTCTCATTACTTGCAATTGAAGCGCCGGCATATATGGCTGCGAGCAGTCCCCCCATGTTTGGTGGATCGTAAGTGTATGTGAAATTCCCCTTCCTAAGAACTTCACATCTGGATTCAAGCAGCTCCCTTTGCCGCTTCTCTTTAAGAACAATTATAATTTGATCGAATCCCTCAATTAAATTCCTCAATACATTCTCAATTAGAGTTGAATTCCCTAGTTTTAACAATGGCTTATATACACCTATCCTATTCCCAGATCCGCCAGCCAGCACTATTAGCGTTACATTCATAACTTCCCCTATAATCTGCCATAACGATTTTAAATGAGGCTTAATTATAAAATGTTTACTATTGGGTATCCCTTTTTTATCTCACGATAGTTAGTTGATTTAATTCCCCTAAGAATGTTCCATCTAATAGGTATATTTCGGCTTCCCCGAGATTTATGCTTCCAGATCTAAGTATTGGTCCAATGAATTCCTTTAATGCTTCATCTCTTGCTATGGATATCTTGTTTACAGCTCTACCCCCAAGGAATTCATTGAATGATGGCATTATTATTAGATTTTCAACTCTTGGTTGCGTTGAGTATTCTTCCGACAGTATCCTCAAAGCTTCCTCCTCATCTTTAAATTTGATCTTATACTTCCTCAATATGGCTTTTGCTAGAGTTATACTGTTGCATGGTGCTTTAACCCAAACTTGACTTGTAACCCTATATCCTGTGTGATCTCTGAATGTTATTACTGGGTGTACATGCCCTATTACCAGTGTTTTGCAGTTAAGCATCCTTATGTCTGGCCATGCATGCCCATGAAATAAACCCACATCTCCAACTATAACTCCCTGCTGTGGCTCCAATTTAACTCCACTGGGTAGTAGTATGCTTATATCTCCATCATGATTTCCAGGTATAACCCTAACCTCCCCCACAATCCTCTTAACCTCCTCTAGGAATGATGGTACATCCCTCCACTCTTCAAGCATTATCTTCTCTACTGTGTGTTTTAAATCTCCAAGTATTATTAGACTACTTGGATTTTCTATTGCTAAAATCTCTTTCACTTTCTTAAGAATTCTATTGGTTTGTGATGGTATGTGTATACCATCTTCAGCTAGTGATGCCTCCCACCCTAAATGTAGATCCGATATAACCATAATCTTCCCATAATCTCCTTCTATAATTAGAGATGGGTATGGGCTTACAGGTTTTATCATTTCAATAATCTCCTATTATTCGGAATTTAATGTAAATAACTATTTCGATATGCTCTTTACTAATTCAATCCTCTTACAGTATGAGCATAATCCATCTTTTGATGGGAATCCGCATTTTCTACATGGAATTACCCCTTCCTCTTTCATTGCATCTTCCAATAATGATATTAGGTTTAAGAAGCTTCCAAGCACTTGATACTTCATGTTTGGCTCATCTTTAAATAATTCATTTAAGATCTTCATTACCTCCAATGTTTTAGCTCCTTTAGAGTGTGGGCATTCCACTTCATTTACGGGTATTTTCGTGTAGTAACAGTATAACATGTTTTCTTCTGCTGGGAATTTTATTAGTGGTCTTATCTTCTTTGGCATTCCACTCATTAGTGGTGGTACTACTGGTTTTAGTTTTACCAATTGATTCCATTGTCTTGTTATGAAGTTCTTAACCATGAATGTCATGAAGTCATCCATGTTGTGTCCAGTGGCAAGTGTGTTTGCACCAATATTCATCGCTGCTTCATCCATTATATGCCTCTTTACAGTTCCACATACTGAGCACATTTTCCCCTTGAATTTGGTTTTCTTGAAGTCGTCTATGCTTATCCCAATCTCCTTCCTTATGTCTACAATGTGTAACTCTACATCCAACTGTTTCGCTAATTCTTCAACCTTCTCTTGAGAGTGTTTTGAGTACCCTTCTATTCCAAGATTTATATGTATTGCTTTGACCTCCAATTTTGGGTATGCATTTCTTAATGCATGTAATAGTGCTACACTATCCTTACCACCTGAAACTGCTACTGCAACTATGTCTTCACCATTTATCATATGGTACTCTTCAATGGTTTTCTTAAGTTTATTAACATAGAACTTCTTAAAGCATTCAATGCATAAATTCATTTTAGCGTATGCTATTCTGGTGATAGCTTCATTGGATTTGCATCTACTACATATAACCATTATGTTTCAGCCCCTATACATCTCTTTGAATGTATACTCCCATGTATCCATTTGGTATTAGACTTGTGGCAAGCATAACCTCATTAATATCTTGATGTTCTCTCCAGAACCTACTCCTCTTAGCCTCTTCAGTCATCCAAAACCTTTCTATCTTCTCGGCTATCGGCGTGTATTGTGATAAGAGTTTCACAATTGATTTTAGATCTTCAATTCCACTGAGTTTTTCATTTATTTCAACTAGCTTTGAGAGTTTCATAAGGCTTTTTAAACCTATGGATAATCCGAATTCTCTGAATGCAAGTCTCTGCCATGATGGTAGATTTATGAATCCAATACCTCCATAGACTTCTAAGCTTAAGTATGCAGATCTCAAAACTCTTGTGAGCAGTTCGGTTTCATTCCAGTATCCTAAATGTATGAGTTCAGCAATCCTATATGCGATGGATAACAGTTCACCTATGCCTAATGGGTCTTCAGTTGCCCAATCAGCTTCCCCACCAATCATACCATAAATGTCTTTAATTTCCGGTTCAAGGTTCTCTTCTAAAATTTCATTTTTCATTGTAGCTTGAATCTCATTGTATGTTACATATCCATCTAATGGGTCATGTTGACCCATAGATTCAACTAGTGGACGTGTTAAATCTATGCTCATCTTCCAATACATCTTCCTCCTACCATCTGGTAGAGTGTATGTGAATGCCCAGTGAATCTTCTTTGCAAGTTCTAATGCCCATCTCCTATACTTCCCATTCCCAGTTACAATGCTAACCTTATTCAATGCATGCATCCATTTCGTTAGATAATGGTAATATTGTCCATCTCTATCCCACTCTAAATTCCAATCTAGAGGTTCATCAGGTCTCCTTTCAGGAAGCTTCTTACCAATCCTCAATCCACCTATGGTTGGATGCTCCTTAGCTTCATCATCACTTAAACCACTTATCCATCCACTCCTCCCATCATCTCCACGATGTCTACCAAGAACATTATGAACTTGATCAACAAGTTTTAAAGCTAAATCAAGCCATTCACTATCTTCACTAAACGTGTATAATGCTAGGAAATTACATACAGCGAAGGAGTCAGTCCACAAATACCTCCTTGGAGGCATATTTGAAGTCAACCCAGTTTTCTCAGCAAATTTAAGCATCAACTCCTTAGCAATATGAACCTTACTCTCCATAACAAATGCCCAACATAAATTCGAAGAAATTATGCTTAAATTTTATTACAAAAAATTGTGGTTTTAGTTTGATTGATCAATTACCTATTATTGAACGGGGCATCATTCAATTATTTAATAAACCCCTTCTCTTTCAAGACATCAATAACTTTCATTCCAGATTTCACAATAATCCTCGATATACCCATCTCTTGTAGAATTACTGATGCTCCAGGTCCAAGCTCTCCAGATATAACAATATTCACACCCATATCTGAAAGTCTCTTAGCCACCACAGGTCCTCTACCATGAGTCATAGCTCCAGCCGGGTTATCAATAACCCTTACATCCCTAACAACTCCATCTCCAACATCCACAATAGTAAAAGTCTTTGAATATCCAAATTCACTTGAAACGGAGTCTTCAAGCCCCCCATACCCTACAGTGGCAATTGCAATTCTCTTAATAGTCAATCTTCATCCCTCACTTCTTCTCCAATTCCTTCTTAAGCTCATCCATCCTCCTCCTAATATCTTCAAGCTCCCTTTCTAAACGCTCCTTCTCCTCCTCAAGCATTCTGTATTCTTCGTTTGGATCTAGCTTACCACCACCCCACCAATAAGACCACCAGTAAGACCAGTATGGATGCCATCTAGCCCATGCTGGAGGCCATGGGTGTCTTGGACACCACCATCCCCTAGGCCAGTATCCCATCCAGACTCTCCACCTCCACCCCATTCACATCACCTCCATTTTCGTGATATATCACATAATAATTGAAGCAAAAAATATATAAATTTTGTGATATATCATAAAATCATGCATGGATTTTGCTGGCGTAGGAGAAGTAGATGTGGACCTATTGGTAGACAACCCATACCACTAAAAGTTTCATTAATACCATTCGCAGATAAGTTCACTCCAAACCCACAATCTTCAAAAGAACCAGTATACTTAGATGTTGTGGAACTTGAAGCTTTAAAGCTCGTAGACTTAGAAAATCTATCTTTCGAAGAAGCTGGAATGAGGATGAATACTTCTAGAAACACTATTTGGAGGATAGTGAAATCAGCTAGGGAGAAGATTGTTAGAGCATTAATTGAAGGTAGAGAGATTATAATACAGAAATAAAGAGCTATCTACAGTAACTTCTAATATTCTCAACTAGGCTTATGAGATTACACCCAGAACCTCTATCAAATAATATGCATTCCACTCCAAGAGGCTTACAACTCAATATATTCCTCCTCGAATCATCTACGAACACTATCTTTTCAGCATTAGCCTCCCTTTTCATTATATACTTAACTTGCCTAAACTTACTTCCAAACCCCTCCCTCCCCAAAACTTCCTTAAAATACCCATTCAACCCATTCTTTTGGAGGAATACTTGTAATGCATTCTTAGATTGGAGTGAAGCTATGTATACTTGGCCATTAAATGATTGGAGAGCTTTCTCCACATCATCGTATGGTTTAACCCTTAAAACTTCCTCCACCTCATACTTCTCAACAAGTCTACTAGCCACATCAAATATCTCTGTGCCGAAGTATTTATCCCAGAAATCCACAAGACTATCTACATTAAATCCAATAATCATGGAAACTTCTCTGCGAATCTTAACCCAATCAATATTCAACTTCGTTATAACACCATCAAAATCCAGTATGAGTACCAATCCACACATATACTACACTACCCTCCAAACATTCTCATTAAATTTCAATATAACTCCAGAATCCATCTGCCTAATTAAATAGTGTTCTTCGGGGAATAGATTTACCCTTTCCAGACTCCAATTAAGCTTTTCATTAAATCCAAGCTTTATGTAGAGATATGCAATGTTGTATTCAGGTTTCCCATAAACTTTTGCCATGGAGTATCCCCATAGTGGTGCTGTGGTATGCCATTTCCCATCAACTTCTGTAACTTTTGGTTTTCCATTAACATCTCCCCTTAAATCTACTGAGTAAAATCCATGTGGATTTGGATTTAAAGCTTTAACAGCCGCTATACCCACAGAGTTTACTTCATCATCATGTATTGTCTTTGCAACTGAAGGTGTCCCAGTAATTCCAGTTAAAGATATGTGTTTGAATGGGTATTCAATTCTCTCCCTAGCATATGATGTTATTAGTTCACCATTAAACCATAGTGAATCAAAAACTAAATCTCTACCTGGAAGATACTCTTGTATTATGAATTCCTCTATTTTCGCTCTCCCTTGAAGGCTATTTAATTTAACCCACATCTTAGCTTCTTCAGGTGATTGAACTTTTAAGCTTAGTCTTCCACCAGCACCACTTATAGCTCTAATCCATAGTGGAGATCCAAGTTTCTCGAAGGCTTCATCAATATCATCCATAGACTTTAAATGTATGGTTTCTGGTACTGGAACATTGTTTGATTTAAGCTTTTCATACATGTAGAATTTACTTGGCATTATATCTTCAGGTCTTGGTAGATATAATTTCACTCCAACATCTTCAAATAACCCTCTAAATTCTGAAACTACTTTAGCTTCTGAACTTGGGTGTGGATGTAGGAATTCTAGACTGTAGCTCTTGATTAGTTTTACTAGTGTTGGTATAAAGTTTTCATCACTATGTTTAGGTGTTCTAAACTTTACATCAACTTCTGGGAATTCTATATAGTATATGTTGTATTCTGTTCCAACTATGAAGAATTTTTCATAGCATTGCTCTTCTACAAGTCTTAAACTTCTAATGAAGTTTACACCACCAATACCTCCAACACCAGTTACTAGGATTCTCTTCAAATTAGTCCCTCCATAATCATATTGTATGCATCGATCATCTTAACAACTTCCACAAAATCCTTTGATTGTAGGAATTCAAGTATTTTTGGGTATACTCTTCCACCTTTCATTTTTATTGAGCAATCATGCCAAAGTATAGTTATGAATCCATTATTCAACCCGATATTTAACGCTTTATCTATATAGCTTAAAACTTTGTCTTCAGATGCTTTCATGTATGTGAATAAGTATGCATCCATTATTGTTATTGGAAATTCCAGAATCCCTCCAGCATTGAAGAATCCGGTATTCTTTAAATCTACATCATACTTGTTGAAGGTTATTGAGGAATCGTATTTGAATCCAGCTTTAGCTAGGATTGGTAGATTTTCAATTTTAATGTTTAGGTTGTGTACTCTTGAACCATACACACTTGTATTTATGATATATTCAAGGGTCTTCTTCTCCATTAAAATTGCTTCTAGACTACTTGGATCATTTATGTGGAGTGAAACTTCCCATCCACCTTTAATGAGTTCCCTTAAAATCTCTTCATAAGCTTTCACCATTGTTCCATCATCATACTTGTATCTAAAGAAGAATGTTGATTTAAACCCGTAATCTTCTTCGAAGCTCATGATGTCTGGTATACCTAGGTATGGGTTATATCCTTCACTAATAACTCTTGAAATAATTTCTTCACTAAACCTATTTCTCCTAGCTAAAATGTGATTTAATCCTGGTCCTTGAGGTGGATAGTCTACATCATGTGTCAAGATTACTCTAACAACTCTCCTTTCACTGTTCAGCATGGCTTCACGTATTATTCGCTATGTCAATCCAATCCTTTAATCTTTTTCATGTGTAAATACGTATCCAATGTTTGCTCCAGTTTGTACTACTTGTAATCCTCCGCTTGTTCCTAGGGATTGTCCGCATGGGTATGCCCATATATACCCATCTACTGGCATTTTCACTTCTTCCACTATGTCTCCGTATAGGTCGTAGATTTGTGATACTGTTTCCCCCTTCCTAATGAATTCCCCTGGCTTCTTTAGGAATCTTATAATCCCCCCTCTATTGGCTCTTAATATGCCGTAAAATCTGTTTACTCCTGGTATTATTGTTATCCCTTCTTGTGGTTCGATGGCTCCATCTATCATTCCGAATTCTTTCATAACGTTTAGTACACCTCTAACCCCCACGCTTGTTGATGGTTCTGATATCCATCTTCCATCGATCAATTCGAATAGTACTACTGGTATATTGTTTCTGTATGCTAGGTTTCCCAGGGTTGGTGGAGCCCATTCTGGTACTGGTTCTTCTGAAACTATTGTTGTAACACCTATGGCTTTAGCCATCCTCCACACAGCATCTCTAGTATTTGGGTTTCCAACATTTATCCATTGGTATATTAGTGAGTCTGGTCTTGTATTGCAATGTATATTTATTATTAGATTTGATTTACTCCATGCTTCACTCCATAGGGCATATGCAAGCCTCTCAGTTGTATTCCCCATTGGATTATCTGCTCTAACTGCTCCAACATCCAAATCATCTATCCATGATAGATATTTATGGTGCATGAATGCCAATGGGTTTCCAACTGGTATTCCTATCAATGCTCCTCTAAGCATTTCTGGTTTAACAATTTCCCTCATAACTCTACGTATAACTTCAATCCCCTGAATCTCTATCCCATGTTGTGTTGACATTAATAGTAGTGTTGGTCCATCTTCAACTCCATTCATAACCATTACTGGTATATCGATACTTACACAGTTGGCTAATTCAATCCCTCTAATAACCCCCTTACCAAACTCCCCTCTACCAACTTCAACAGTTCCAACCCTAATTTTCTCCGGCATGTAATTAACTATGCCTACATTTGGATTTAACTTTAACTTAAGCCTTCTAGAATGGGATTGTAAATCTTGATAGAGATCTCAATAGATCTCTTACAAGTCGATCTTCATACTCCTTTAAGTGTGCCATTAAATCTCTCGTTGTGAATACACCATATATTATTCCATCCTTAACCACAGGTATTCTTCTAATGCCATTCTTAACCATAATATCAATAGCCTCACTTATCGTGGCATCTGGGTCTATTGTTATTAATGGTTTACTCATGATTTCGCCAACTTTAACATTTGATGGATCCTTCCCCAAAGCTACAACTTTAAACACAATATCCCTTTCACCAATCATCCCAGCTGGTATCCCCCCATCTAAAACTATTAGATAACCTGTATTCTTACTAAGCATCATCTTTGCTGCTTCTAGTACTGATGCTTTACAATCAATGGTGTATATGGTTCTAGTCATGAAATCCTTAACTGTATACACCATTTAAATCGCCCCTCAAAGAACAATATCCACAGCGACTACATATAAGGGTTATCCATTCAAAAGGGTTATTAAATTGTATTTGCCTCTTGGAGTATGTGTTTAAGCGAGGCTCAATATGGATCTACGCCTCCATACTACACTTCATAAACGACTTCATAATAACACTCATCCCCGCAATTATACTAGTTTTGAGGAGTGAATTCTCATTAAACTATGCTGATCAAGGTTTACTAATGACTATACCAACATTAATCGCCATCATACCACAAACCTTCACCGGTCATCTCGCTGATAGAGTTCATGTTTCAAGGATAATATTGGTTTGCACGATGCTGTTAGGTTTCGGAACAGCCCTTATGGGGTTATCACAAAACTTCAATCAACTCCTAATCTCAGCATGCATAGTTGGTTTAGGAGCCTCCTTCACTCATCCCACAATATATTCAATAACCAGTAGCCATTATGCTGGTTTGGAGGTGAGGTATCTAAGCTTTGTAAGTGCAGCTGGGGATGTTTCACTCCCAATGGTATTTGCAGTAACCGAGGCATTGACTGAAATGGTCGGCTGGAGGATTATAATGCTATGCTACGGCTTAACAACAATTTCGATGAGTATAATCCTATACAAAGCTTCATTAAACATTAAAATAACCAGGAAGGTTGGCGGCAGAAACATTTCAAACTACAAACTAATAAAACAACTAATAAAGCCACTAATAGTTCTAGGAATAATAACATCATGCTACAGGATAATCCTAACCTTCACAACAACATACCTAAACCACATAGGCTTAAGCATTGAATGGGCAAACTACATTTTCGCAGTAATCCTCTCCATAAGCATAATGGGGCCTGTGATGACTGGAATCCTATTGAAAGGTGGAGGAGGGATGAGGATCGTTGCATTGGAGATGACAATAATATCAGTACTATCCATAGCGGTAACATTATCATCAAATCCAACA